>Ga0209417_1000154_pt1 | contig 187220 bp, 145 predicted proteins | sample RifGroF2_FD_184002 | JGI IMG/M metagenome (GOLD analysis project Ga0209417, IMG submission 184002) | Groundwater microbial communities from Rifle, Colorado, USA - Groundwater F2 (SPAdes) (version 2) | ecosystem: Environmental > Aquatic > Deep subsurface > Groundwater | place: Rifle, Colorado... | reverse complement strand
CCTCATAAATGGCAGCCATTGAATAACTAAAAGGAAACAGGAGTCAAATATGGCTCCTGTTTCCTTTTATAGCCCTATGATGTACGTGGCTTAGTGAACGGTTACAGAGACTCTGCCAGAGTGAGTAGCACTTCTCTGAAAATGAGGGGCATGCGTATTCGCTTATTAATCAATTATTTGCTAATAGCTCTGGCAAAGAAGTTAGCAGATTCGTAATTTGCAGCTGATTATAAAACCATGTGGAGGCAAATCTTGCCGACATATCCCTTCTTTAGCCCTTAGAAGTTTTCACATGATTTTGCTGGACATGTGGGAAACTTTATCAAAGTAAAAAACCGTCCCAAATTGGAACGGTTTTTAATTTTTTTAAACTGGGTACACACTGTGCGTCCCCGTATACCCTAAAAGAAATTTGTCCTGTAGTCCTTGACACCGGCTGCCTTTTCAAGAATTGATGGCAATGATTGCATCTGATATCCAAACATTTGATTAGCTCTTGCCTTCGCATCGTCTTCTGTAAAGAATGCACCTGTCTGTCTTGCATCAACGTTGAAGATATAAACTCCCACATTGCCACCTATCGGGCCTGTAAGTGTGTTCTCCTTAGCGCCGGCAACAGATCCTACAAATTTGGGGTCAAATGACTGTGATCCGATTGCTCCGAAGGATATTCCTGTCTGCTTGCTGACAGCTGAACCTAGTTTGCCTGCAATTTCATCAAGAGTAGTCAAACCTTTAACTTGTTCTGCTATATTTGCAAGCATCTTTTCGTTACTCTTCTCTTTCTTGAGTATTGCCGTAATATTTGATTCAACAGCAGCAAGTTCCGGAATTCCCTCTTCACGGGCAGCAGTCAGTGCTACCACAAAGAAGTATTTGTTGTCAACAGAGATAATCTGTGATACATCACCAACCTCTGCTTCGAATGCCCATCTGCTGATTTCGCGTGAATTTTTATATGTTGCAACAGTTTTTGCTCCCTTAGCAATTCCATTTGCAGGAACCGGAGAGAGGGTCATCTCTTTAACTGCAGCATTGTATTTTTCAATTTTACCATCAGATTTGGAAACCAAATCATTCGCTTTTGAATAGTAAGTCTGGAATGTCTCTTTGCTGGCAACAGCGTCTTTTTGCAAAATAGCCAGTTGCACCTTAGTCACAGGTTTTGTTCTCTCCTTGACTCTTACAATGTGAAGCCCATAGCTGGTTTCAATTGTAATAAGCTTGTTTGGGGCAAGTACAAAACATGTGTCAAAACCAGGAATATTGTAACTCTGGGTCATCCAGCCAAGATCTCCCGGAGATGCAGCATTAGGGTTCTTGTCTGCTGAGTTGGCTGCAGCTATCTGACTGAAGTCGGCACCACCCTCAATAAGTTTTATTAGAGAGTCTGCTTTAGCCTTTGCAATTGCCTTATCTGCGTTTTGAATAAGAATATGCTGAACACTTACTGAATCAGGAACTTGTTTAATTGCACTTATCCTGGCTGCCCTGAATGTGCTACCCTCCTGAAAAACAGGAAGAACAGACGAGACACCGGCTTTAAAAGCGAAGCTGTCCAGAACCGGAGAGATTGCTGCTAGCTCACCTGCTTTGTAGAAATATGGGTTAAGAGCCTTATCCGAGTTTCTGGCAAGAAACGTTTTAAGGTTTGTAGAAGTTACAAATTCATCATAAACCTTATTGATATCTGCCTCGGCTATATTAACATCCTGTAAAGAAGGAACTACCTCAAATACAACGTATTCAATATCTCTACTGGCTTTTTGCTCAAAGTTGTTCTTGTTTTTATTGTAATACTCCCTTATCTCTTGTTTTGTTACTGAAATTGTTGTGTCGGGGCTCATTCCGTAAGGCTGAATTATGAAAGAGACATCGGAAGTCACATTGTTCTCCTCAATTGTCCTTCTCAGCTCAACCGGATTTGAAATATTGCTCTTTGCAAGAAGAGAGATGTACTTTGTAAACATCTGCTCGTTTTTCATCCCATTTTCCAGATACTGCCAGTATGTGGCAAGATTGCCGGAATTGTCCTGCGGAATTGCTTTGATAAAATCTACCAGCTTCTCTCTGCTAAACTGACCATCAGGAGTAACAAAAGACTGCTCTCTCAGAAGGACAGGTGATATCTTTGAACCCTGACTCAGATCGAACAATTCGTCATCTCCAACAGCCAGGCCAGCATCTTGTATTGCCGGAATCAGAACGTTTTCGCTGATTAGCTCCTGCCATGCACTCTGATTTACCATCTCCTGACCTTGTTCGTCAAGGGCGCTTGAGCCGGTTGTAAGTTGATGAATCTGTGTGTAATAATCTATTTTCTTTTGAAAATCTCTATAAGAGATTGCTTTCCCGTTCATCTCTCCTATATCGTTTTTAGAAGAAAACATAGAGATTGCCGATTGAAATGTGTCTGCGTCTATAATAAACGAGAGTAGTGCAACACCAATGAGAAGTGTTATAAAAGCTCCCATTTTAACGCGGATCTTCTCTAGAACTGCCATTTTTATTTGTTTTTAGTTATTTTCTTGTAGGGCGCGAAGATAGTAATTTTTTTTATAATCTCTTTATTCTTCAACTATTCTCAACTCTACCTTTTCAACTCTGTTTGAGGTCGTTTTTAAAATCTTAATGAACATATTTTCGTATTCGAGCACATCTCCTTCCGATGGAATATTTTCATGAAAAAAGGTTATAAAACCTGCTAAGGTCTCATAATCTTCAGATTCCGGAATTTCAAGTCCGTATTGCCTGTTAAGGTACTTAATCTCTATTCTGGCGGAAAAAATAAATTCGTTATCTGAAATCCTCTTTTCTATAAGCTCTTCTTTGTCCAGTTCGTCTGAAATCTCCCCGAAAATCTCTTCGATAAGGTCCTCCAAAGTAACAATTCCTGCTGTTCCTCCATATTCGTCCAGCACAACTGCAATTGATCTTTTGCTCTTTGTCAGCATTGTCAGCAGCGACTGGGCACTCATGGTCTCAGGAAGATAATCTATTTCCCTTATAAGCTCTTTTATAGGTTTCTCGCCGTTAAAAAGGTCTCGTGAGTGCACATATCCTATTATCCTGTCTATATTTTCTCTGTAGACAATTATCCGGGAATAGTTGGAATCGGCAAATTGAGCGAGAAGCTCATCAAAGGTGGCATCTTCTGCAATCGAACAAATCTCAGTTCTCGGAACCATACACTCCCTGAGTATTACATCGGCAAAGTTAAGTGCATTCTGAAAAATTGCGATATCCTTTCCTGGTTCTTCCATTACAATTCCCTCCCTTTTCACTATCTTTTTTGCCAGAGGGGAGAGTATGGTATATGAAGTACTTGCAAACCAATAAAACAATTCAAGAATCCGGTTTGGGTTCTTTGTGGAGAGTGCAAATGGAATAAATATTGCTACAATGATTACAATAACAGTAATTCCCGTAATCTCAATGGTAATGATCAATCCCCTGCCCAAGTCTGCAAACTGCCAAAGGAGAGGGTTTAAAACAGCAGCGAGCGACAATGCAAACACAAGAAGAGAGATTGTCCTGCCAACCCTGAATGAGGCTATAACCTCTTCCTTATCCTGGGACAGTTTGTCCACGCTCTCTGCATATGCTTTTTCTTGCTTTTTGTCGACCTCTACCTTAAGCATGTTATAACACCTGAGTGCCCTTTCAAGAGCTGTAAACAAAGCCATTATGGCCAACGAAGCAACGGCAAAGGCAATTGATACAATCATGTTACTTTTTTTTAGGAATTAGTGGACCAATAAAATTTATTGTGTCTATGTAAGGCACCTCAAGAGAGTCCCTCGATACAATAGCGTAACTATCAAAAGGTCTAAGAATTAAAGCATTGCTAGCCCTGTCATCAGACTCCATTCCGTAGCCTTGCATAAACAGGTCGGGAGTTGTTAGCTTAACCCAGCATTTTGTAAAAATCTTTTTGTTTACCCTGTCCCAGAAAAGAGTGTCGGTAACCATCTTTTCTCCTTTTACGTAGTTGTTTACAACCACATTACCATGGGCCTCCCATATCTCTTCTGTTGCAGCATTGGTGTGCTTTGCAAAGTTTGCCCTTATTTCAGTCTCCAGAATTCCCTCCTTTGTAAACGCCTTAACGTTAATACCCTTTGGAAAATTGTCATATGGTTCCTTTTCGTCGGTGAATCTCTCCATTACAGGTGCCTCAATCCGTAGTACAACAATACCTCCGTCTGTCTGCTGAACAGACATGTTTTCAATTATTTGGCTCGGAAAAGCAGCAGGATTCACAGAGTCTGTAGCAGGCAGGCTGTCCTTGCACGACAAAATGACGGTAGCAACCACAAATGTGACTGCTACCATAAGAAATTTATGTTCTCTAAATATCTTTTTTGTTACCACCTGGTTTCCTGTTCTTACTGTTTCCTTGTTCTTACAGTTGTAGTTGCGCTCATACCACCGCTCGAAACTGTATATGACGATCCATCAACGATATCATACATAAAGGCATCTTCCTGCAATGGGAAGTACTGTGTGTACTCTCTTATGCGACTGCTAAGTTCTTCCATAAGCGGAGCTGCATCGGCAAACCCTTTTGCTTTGATAAAATAATCAACAGCAACCCAATATTTGGCCCTTGATTCTATTTCGTTACCACTACTTTTTTGAGATGCCCAAATTAGGCCAAGTATGTAATTTGCCCTACCTGCTACATTTGAATTTTTTTGAATCGCCTGTCTTGCTGTTTCAGCAGCTTTTGCAGGGCTTCCCATTTTCTGGAGGTAGTATGTAGCCATATCAATCATCATCTCACCATCTTCAACATCGTTTGATTCCGGATTGTCAATCGCCTCTTGCAAAAGTTTTATTGCATTCTGATGCTCCTCTCTCGATGAGTAAAGTTTGTAAAGATACAAGGCCGATTGGTACGTAGGGTCCAATCTGTGAAGCGCCTCAACCGTATTAACATAAAGCTCTTCTTTATAGCATTGTGCATCGTTCAGCAGCCTTACTATTCTTGAAATAAGCTCCTTATCATTAGGGTTCTCCTTGAACTTAGGAGCGAACATAGTAACAATGTTTTCGCAACTTGCAACACCACTGTTTGCAAACAGAAGGTCAATGGCTCTTTTTGCCTGTAGCGCTTCAGCAACATTCTCCTTTACCTCACACTCAATTATTGGTGTTAACTGAGAATACAGGTCAAGAACCTTGTCTGCTGTTAATTGCTTGTCGTTAAGTAAGTTAACGGCCACTTGCATATAAAGTACCATAATCGAAGGATCAGTTGCGAAACCGGCTAACTTAACTACATTGCCCAACGCTTCAAACACCTTGGGGTTTTTGTCCCCCATGTATTCAAACATATCAAACGCTTTGTTAGACTGAGCGCCTATGGCGTATTTTGGAAAATACTCTGTTCTAAGATCGTACATAAGAAACAAAGAGTCAATCTGCTTATTTCTTAATTGTGGATTATTTTTGTTTTTCTCAATCAGGTACTTGAATATCTTCTCCCCATGCTGATAAAAAGTTGCTCTTACTCCCGGAGGGCAGAGCCTGAAAGCTTCTCTCCATAGAGGAATAGCTTCTACTAAATTCCCCTGTTTCATATAATCATTATAGAAACTCAGGCTGTTCTTACACTCTACGCTATCTTTTCCGTTGCCATATTTGCCTGGTTGAGCATAGCCGGTTGACATCCCAAATGTCATGATAGCTATTACAAATAAAATGGTTGCTTTCTTCATAAAATTGAATATTTATATTATAAAATTAGTCGTATTTATATTTCCTGAACCAAGTGGGGTCAAACAAGCTTATGTTCACGACAAACATTAAGTACCTTTCTCTCACCATATTGTTTTTAATGCTTCCCCTCTGACCCATGTCAACAGCCACTCCTACCGAATTATACCACCTGAAGATTGGAAAGCTGGCACCTAATGTCAAGCCAGCAGAGTTAACCTGATGGCCACCCAGGCTCATATATGATTTTTCATAATATGCACCACCCTTGTAAGTCACTCTTCTGAAATAGTATCTAACGTCATATCTGTTTGGAGTGAATTCAAATCCGAACTTAAACGTATTACTGAGAGACGGCGCAAAATTCACTCCAGGAGTGGCAGTGAAAGAGGCATTTCTCCAGTCTTGTCTTACAAAGTCTGCCCCTATCATCCATTTGTCTGATTTTCTGAGCGATGCACCCAAAGCTATTTCTGAAGGTATTTCAATTTCTGTTCTGTCGGACGTATTAAAAGTTACAGTATCTGTTGTTCCTGCACTGTTAACCGCAAATGCATATCTTGTAAGGTCGCCCCTCATACTGGAGCTAAGAAGGTATGTGGCTCCCAGTGTAAGACTCTTGTCTTTAGGTAGTTTAAGTGAATATTGCAACCCCAGTTTCCCGGAAATAGACCCCACAACATAGTCCATGCCTGTCTTTATACTCCTGTACGAAGCAGCACTTGAAGTGAACAGAATGTTTGAATATCTGTCAATTGTCCCAAAATAGTATATCCCCTCGGCTCCAAACGACAAGTTCTTGGAAAGCTTCATTGAGCCGCCCAAAAAGAATTTGTTTATTCCTCCGGTGCCATATTTCTGATATTTGATATCACCCATCTCTGCAATTATTACAGGATTTGTCTCGGTCTGTTCAAATTTGTATCCTACACTGCTGTATGGTGTGATTCCCACAATCAACGCAGACCTCTTGTAGATAGGAAGGGTTAATATCAGATGGTGCATGTTGAAGGCATTGTATGCCGACCTTGTCTTGCTGTCGGACATATAAAAATTTTTCTGCTCCAACCCAAAGTCAAGCATAAAAGACAATGTATCTCTTTCTGCAATAGATGCCGGGTTGAGATAATTTATGACGCTTTTGTCCCTGACTCCCACGCCTATCCCCCCCATTCCCTTGTTAAAGGCTGTGCCCGGTCTTAGCACATCGCCCAATCCGAAGATTGAGTAGGGTGTAAATGAGTTTAAGGCATCAGTACTTTGTGCAATAATTTGCTGACTGAATAAAAGCAGAGTAATTAAGAATACTCCTTTCTGAATTTTTTTAAGATTTCGCATGGTAATCTGCTATACGGGCCAAACCCATCAACACTAAATTGTAAACTACAAATATGGAACTTTTCAATTTTTTTGCAAAATAAATCGCATCTCCACCTGTAAAAATATAAATATGATCTGGATAACGACCTATATAACCCTCAACTTCAAAAATCAGACCTAAAACAACACCGCTCTCTATTGCTTCCCTTGTAGTCTTGCCCAAAGGGTTTACCTCAACGGGGTTTTCCAACAATGGAAGTTGTTGAGTATAATTATTTAAGGCCTTAAATCTTGTTCTTAAACCAGGTGAAATATTCCCCCCCAGAAATTCTCCTTTGTCACTTAAAAAATCTATGGTCAAGGCTGTTCCGAAATCAAATATAATGCAACTCCTGTCGGGAAAGAGGTCCGACGCAGCTACTGCAGCGGCCAGTCTATCCGGTCCTAACGTAGAAGGAGTTGAATATCTGTTCTTAATAGGGAGCCTGGTCTTGTCGTTCAGTACTATTAGTTTATCACAAACGTCCTCTAGTGATATGTAAAAAGTTTCATCGAAGAGCCTTACCGAAGATACTATTAAAATATGCGGACGCTTTACTAAAGTAAGATCTTTAATAAACCCCAATACGTTTTCTCCCTGATATTTATGGGCCTGCCCAAGCTCTATGCCATCGGCATATGCCGCTTTAAGGGATGTATTTCCTATATCAATTATAAGGTTAGTCACAAGTTGCAAAGTTATAAATTATCAGGACTTCATCTCTAAAAATATTTTATATGCCTTCTCAACACTCTCTACGGAGTTAACTGTAATATAGAGTTTGTCTTTCTGTTCCTTTAACCTGAAGCGCTTAGCCTGCTTCTGGAGAAACTCCAGAATTTTAGCAAAATGTTCGGATTTGTAGTATGAAGAGAGTTGATTGCTTACAAAATAGGCTAGCATAATCCCGTTTTTAAGTACAATCTTTTCAAAGCCCAGTTCAACAGCAAGTCTCCTTAACCTTACCGTATAGGCAAGTTGTGTTACCTGTTCTGGTATTGGTCCAAACCGGTCTCTCATTGCATCAAGAAACGACAGCAGTTCATTCTCGTCAGTTATTGCATCCAGTTCCTTGTACAATCTAATCTTTTCTGCTGTTATTCCAATATACTCGTCCGGAATCAGTATCTCAAGATCGGTATCAATGCTGCAGTCAGAAATATAATCATAATCTTTTTGCCCTCTGTTACTTATCTCCTCTATTCCTCTCTCCTCCCGTAGCTCAGAGAAGGCTTCGGCAAGAATCCTCTGGTATGTTTCAAAGCCCATGTCTGCTATAAAACCGCTCTGTTCTCCTCCTAGCAGATTACCTGCTCCTCTTATGTCCAGGTCCTGCATGGCAATATTAAAGCCACTGCCCAGATCTGAAAACGTCTCAATTGCTCTCAGCCTCCTCCTTGCATCTTCTGTGATAGAAATTAACGGAGGAACAATCAGATAGCAGAAGGCTTTGTTGTTTGACCTCCCTACCCTGCCCCTAAGCTGGTGAAGGTCGCTAAGCCCAAAGTTCTGCGCATGGTTTATGATAATTGTGTTGGCATTAGGTATGTCAATCCCGTTTTCTATGATAGTTGTTGCAATGAGAACGTCGTAGTCCCCTGCCATGAAATCGAGAGTAACCTTCTCCAGTTCTGTTGGTTCCATCTGTCCGTGACCAATACAGGTCTTTACGTCCGGGCATAATCTTTTTACTATATCCTCTACACTCTTTATGTCCTCCACCCTGTTATGGACAAAAAACACCTGCCCGCCCCTCTCTACTTCAAAATTGATTGCATCCCTTATGTTCTCTTCGTTAAAGTCTATTATCTCTGTCTGCACAGGGAGCCTGTTAGGTGGAGGTGTATTAATGATAGACAAGTCTCTTGCACCCAGCAGGGAGAACTGAAGCGTCCTGGGAATTGGCGTTGCTGTAAGAGTAAGGGTATCCACATCAAGCTTAAGCTGACGCAGCCTCTCCTTTGCTGCAACCCCGAATTTCTGTTCCTCGTCAATAATAAGCAGTCCAAGGTCCTTGAATTTTATCTCTTTGTTTAGAAGTCTGTGGGTCCCTATTATAATGTCTACCTTCCCTTTCTCCAGGTCCCCCATTATCTCCTTTATTGCATTTGCTCCTTTTAATCTGCTTATATATTCTATGTTGCACGGGAAATCCTTGAGCCTTCTTCCAAAAGTCTTGTAATGCTGCAGTGCCAGGATTGTTGTCGGAACTAGCAGGGCAACCTGTTTACTGTCGGAAACCGCCTTAAAAGCTGCCCTTATTGCAATTTCTGTTTTGCCGAAACCAACATCGCCGCAAACCAGCCTGTCCATAGGGAAGGACTGTTCCATGTCCTCTTTTATTGCCTTTGTGGCTTTCATCTGGTCCGGGGTGTCTTCATAAATAAAGGATGCCTCCAGTTCGTTCTGCAAGTATGTATCATGCGAGAAAGCAAATCCTCTGGCATCTCTTCTTTTTGCATAAAGGTCAATAAGATCCTTTGCAATATCCTTAACCTTCGACTTGGTCTGACTCTTTAGTTTCTGCCATGTTCCGGTTCCCAGCTTATATATTTTTGGAGGAGCAGAGTCTTTCGATTTATATCTTGATATTCTGTGAAGTCCGTGAATAGAGACAAAGATGACATCACCATCCTTATATATGAGCTTAATAGCCTCCTGTTGCTTTCCATTTATCTGAGTCTTTACCAGACCTCCAAACTGACCGGTTCCATGATCGATATGTACTATATAGTCTCCTATTTGATAGGAATTCAATTCATTAATAGTTAACCTCTCACTTTTTTCCACCGATCTTTGTGTCTTCACACGGTGATATCTCTCAAAAATCTGGTGGTCGGTATAGAGGCATATCTTAGATATATGGTCTATGAACCCTTCGTGCAATGTGAAGGTTTTTGTATCAAAAACCACCTTCATTTTTTCGAATGAGTCAAAAATCTGACGAAGCCTCTCCAGCTGATTTGGATTATCGCTCAGAATTGACACAGAATAGCCTTGAGACGTCTTGTCGGTTATCTCTTTAGCCAACAGTTCAAAGTTTTTGTTAAAAGTTGGCTGTGGTGTTGTGTGGTAGGAGAGTGTCGAATGTTCCTTTAAGCCCCTTGAAAGAGGACCAAAAAACACTCTTTTGTGTTTTTCAATACTCTTTACAAATGTTTCTTTGTCCAGTAGCTCCTGGCCCTCCTTCTGGTGTTCCTTAAGCAAAGCTATCTGTTGTGTGAAAAATTCATAGTCGGTTATCCATACTGTTGACTCTCCTTTTGTAAATGAAAAGTAGTCAACCATCTCCTCTGCTTCGTTCCCTTCATATATGTTAGGGTAGATCTCAATGGTCTCTACCTCTTCTGTTGACCGCTGCGTCTCAATATCAAAGAATTTTATGCTCTCAACGGTATTGCCAAAAAAGTCAATTCTGCAGGGGCGGTTATCTGAGAAAGAGAATAGGTCAATTAGTCCACCCCTTAGCGCAAACTGCCCTGGTTCGGCAACAAAATCCACTCTTTCAAACGAATATGCAATAAGGGTATCTTTAATAAATTCATGAGAGAGAGTATACCCTCTTGAGATACTTAAAATACTGGATGTTAATTTTTTAGAATTAAGGAAAAGTTCAGAAATTGAATGGGGATAACCTACAAGAATTACCCTCCTGCTACTCTTTTCTCCATCCTGATATGATTTTACTGCTCTTATTGCAGCAGTTCTCTGCACCTGATGAGATGAGTCTTTTATACTGTTCTTTAGATTAAAATTAGAAGAGCTGGGGAGAAAGAACACATTATCCTTATCCATAAGATTACAGAGATCGTTTGAACAGTATGCGGCGTCCTCCTTATTATTAAGTAGCACAAGATGTAAACCCTCCTGCATGGCCGATGCCATTGCCAGAGCTTTCGCTGACGAGTACAATCCCTCCACAACAAGTAGTTCTCTTGAAGCGCTTTTAATCCAATTAATAAGCTCTTTATTAGACTCTTGCTCTACAAATGGGCTTTCTGAAATTTTGTCTTTCATAAATCAGGGGCAAAGATAGTTTATTAACATAAAGTACGAAATGATGTTAATAACTCAGTTCGGAAAATGTGAAGAAAAAACTATAACTATTTTTTTAAAATTGAAGATAATTTATATATAATCTCAATCCTTTTTAATCCAAATTTTCAAGTAATATTTTTCCCTCTTTTTATCATAAAATTATCCACATACAATTTTTGTTAAAGGCTTATAAAAATAGTTTTCAACAGATGTTTATAATTGTAAAATATATAAATTAATTAACTGTATTATAATTATTTATTATTTATCTCTTGTGTTGAAAACATTGTTAATATATGTTTATAATCAAATATTATGGTTGATATCTTTAGTTATTAACATATCAACAAACAATCATTAAAAACAAAATAACTATTAAAAGATTAATTTATATTTGTAATAATTAATACAGTTGATAAATGGCAAGTTTCGATCCTCATAACGACAAGGAAATCAAAGATAGAGATTTTGAAGGACAAATAAGGCCACAGGATTTTGCCGAGTTTTCCGGACAGGAAAAAATTATAGAAAACCTTAAAATTTTTGTAAAAGCAGCTCAAATAAGGGGAGAAGCTCTTGACCACGTACTACTTCACGGGCCTCCTGGGCTTGGAAAAACAACGTTGGCTCATATTGTAGCTAACGAATTAGGCGTGAATATGAAAATTACATCCGGACCTGTCCTTGATAAGCCAGGTGATCTTGCTGGTTTGCTTACTGGGCTTGAGAGAGGAGATGTACTTTTTATTGATGAAATCCACAGACTTGCACCAGTTGTAGAGGAGTACCTTTACTCAGCAATGGAAGATTTTTGTATAGATATTATGATTGACAAAGGGCCGGGGGCAAGATCGGTTCAATTGACACTAAACCCATTCACTCTCATAGGAGCAACAACAAGAAGCGGTCTTTTAACATCTCCTCTGAGAGCAAGATTTGGTATACAATCTCATCTTGAATATTATGATGCAGAGGTGCTTTTAAAAATAATTATAAGAAGTGCCTCAATATTAGATATTGGAATTGAAAAAGAGGCAGCTATGGAAATTGCCAGAAGAAGCAGGGGTACACCCAGAATTGCAAATTCTCTGTTAAGAAGAGTAAGAGATTTTGCACAGGTAAAGGGAGATGGAAATATTGACATTAATATAACAAAATACGCTCTGGATGCATTGAATATAGATAAAAGAGGTCTCGATTTCATGGATAATAAAATATTATCTACAATTATCCATAAATTCAAAGGTGGCCCGGTAGGAGTAAGCACTATAGCAACTGCTGTTAGTGAAGATATTGGCACAATTGAGGAGGTTTATGAACCCTTTTTGATAATGGAGGGTTTTATACACAGAACACCCAGAGGAAGAGAGGTAACTGATTTGGCTTATAAACACCTGGGTTTGAACAGAAATAGCATTCAGGATGATTCATCCCTTTTTTCTATATAAAACAAATAAAATCATAATAATGAAGAAAATCATCATTGTTTTTATAACAGCTTTTCTTATTGTTTTAAACAATAATGAAATAATGGCATGTACATCGGCAATTATTACAGGAAAAATAACTCCTGACGGAAGACCTTTGTTATGGAAGAACCGAGACACCGGAGAAGATAATAACAGAATTCAATATTTCAGAGGAAAAAAATACAACTTCATTGCGCTTGTCAATAGTCCTGACTCAACAGGTGTTGTGTGGATGGGTACAAACAGTGCCGGTTTTTCAATAATGAACACAGCTTCTTATAACCTTAAGGATGATGATGCTAAAGAAGCGGACCAGGAAGGAGTAATAATGTTCGAGGCGCTGTCGGTATGTAAAAATCTGGCCGACTTTGAGAATTTCCTTAAGAAGCACAAGAAACCAATGGGTGTTGAGGCAAATTTCGGGGTTATCGATGCCGAAGGAGGAGCAGCATACTATGAAACTAATAACTCTTCGTTTATAAAAGTAGATGCAAATGACCCAAAAATTGCCCCTGACGGGTATCTTATTTACACAAACTTTTCTTATACAGGCAGGTATAATGAGGGAATGGGGTATATCAGATATAAGACAGCAACAGAGATAATCTCTAAACAGGCATCTCACATGAATATTACTCCTGCATGGATTTTCAACAACCTCTCCAGATCTTTTTATCACTCTTTACAGGGATTTGATTTACTTAAACCCGACCAATCACCTGAAAGATTCAGCGGGTGGGTAGTGGACCAGGATTTCATACCAAGAAAAACTTCTACTGCCTCAGTTGTTGTGCAGGGAGTTAAACCAGGAGAAAATGCTGAAATGACTACAATGTGGACAGTTCTGGGCTACCCACCCGCTGGGTTGGCAGTGCCTCTTTGGGTAAAAGCGGAAGAAAAACAACCTTCTGTATTGCAGAGATCAATTGAATTGCAAAACGCAACAGCTTGTGACAATGCTCTCAATCTAAAATACAAGACATTCTCCCTTAAAAGAGGGAATGGAAATAAATACATGAATTTCAACCTAATCTATAATAGCAAAGGAATTGGTTACATGCAGGAGCTTAAGCCTGCCGAAGAGTTAATATTTCGACTTTTCAAGCCCTTTATTGAAAAGTGGAGAAAAGAGGGTCTCAATACCGATGAACTCAATGAACTAAACGAACAGTCATCAAGAATTATTGATGCGGCATACAAAAAACTGACAATCAATCAATTTTAAGATCCTGAAAAGCAGCAGTATTGGCATCATTGGGAGCAGTTACCTGTATCCTTACAGACACTACCGGTTGTTTTGGATAGATGATTGAAGTTCCATTTATAAAATCATCACCTTTTATGTAGTCCGTTCCATTAAAGGAATATTCTACATATCCGTAAGTTACGGGATAAAACGATATATTTGGAATTCCTGTTTCAATAGTTATCCTCTTGGTAGAGACCGGTTGTTTGAACATATATGTAAAGTAGTCTCCTGCCTTAAGCCTACCTGCTGTCCTTACATAGGTGTTCTGCTTATAATCGTAAAGATTTTCAACCGGAGTGGTCCTGTTTAAAGATATTGATGTAACTACTTCGTATTCAGGTTTCTGATATTCATGTTCTATATTTGATACTTTTACAACAGTGCTTCTTAGCTGGTCGTGATAAAAAGTTGCAAACCTGAACTTAAGAGGCATATCTGTGAATATTTCACCTTTATACAAAGGAGAATATGGAGTGGGATTTGATTCGTCCATTGTATATCTGATAACAGCCCAAGGAAAAGGAGCCTCTGCCTTGACAGAGCCATTGGTGTATGTTGCAACCGGAGGAGGAACCCTAAAGGAAATACCCATCTGATTCATTCTTTCAAAATGTTCCTTAGTGAGCCTTATGTTAAAATCTTCCCAGCTCCTTAACTCTTGTCTTGTCCAGGCTACTTCAGAAATTGCACATAGGCGAGGATATGTCTGATAATCAATAAATTTTGCTGGTCTTGCAAGCAATTCAGTCCATAAACCACCCTGCACACCTATAATAAAATTAGCCTCATTTGGAGTCAACTCTGTAGACAACAGAGGATCGAGAGAATAACTTTTTTCTATAGAAACAATCCCTGCCCAATTGTGACCCCTCTCTTCAGGGGATTGCTTCATATCAAGATAGCAGAAGGGTCCGGGCATCATAATAGTAGACTGACCCTTTTTTGCAGACTGAATACCCTTTGCTACGCTTCTCCAGGCGTAAACCCTTGTATTTGAATTAAGAGTTCCGCCATCAAGAATTTCGTCCCATCCTGCCATGTGCTTGCCATGCTTTTCTACAATTTTTTCCATCCTCCTGACAAAGTAGTTTAGAAGCTCTACAGGTTCCTGCATTCCTCCCTTGGACATCACCTCCTGACATAAAGGGCAAGAATTCCAGGAAGAGTAATTTACCTCGTCTCCGCCGACATGAATATATTTGGAAGGAAAAAGCTTAGAAAGCTCCTTTATAATGTCGTCGAGCATCTTGAAGTTTTTCTCTTTCCCAACGCACCAAACATTTCTTCCTTCTCCATTAACGCTTTCGCTGTTATCACTAGTATTGCAACCAACCTCAGGATAAGAGGCAGTTACAGCCTTACTATGTCCGGGAAGGTCAATTTCAGGAATTATTTCAATATGTCTCTCGGCTGCATATGCAACAATTTCCTTAATCTGCTTCTGTGTGTAAAAGCCGCCATATCTTTTGTTTCCCGAACCATAGGAAGGAGCCAGGACTTCATCCGGTCCTCTCCATGCTCCCTTCCGGGTAAGCTCAGGATACTTTTTTATCTCAACTCTCCATCCGTTATCGTCGGCAAGATGCCAGTGAAACGTATTGATTTTATGATAAGACATCCAGTCTAAGTAATTTTTAACCGTTTCCGCATCAAAGTATGTTCTTGACACATCGAGCATCATCCCGCGATAGTTGAAACGAGGCGAATCTTCTACCGTTAGCACAGGAACCCGCCACTCTTCGAATCCATATGTCCTTCCTGAATATACAGCAGGAGGCAGAAGCTGCAGTAACGATTGTATCCCGTAAAAAATACCTGAGCTACTGGATGCCTGAATAGTTATGCCAGATGTTGTAACTGTCAATTTATAGCCCTCATTTACAATATTATAATCTTTAGAATAATCAATACTTATACAATTGGCCGATGTTATGCTTTCAGTTACTTTAAAAGGAAAATTGGTTGCTTTAACAAGTTTGTTTCTAAGGTATTCTATATTTGAAGAGCTCTTTTCATTTGAAAAAACAACGCTATTTTCATTAAGTTGAAAAAAACCCTCTCCCATTTCCACTTTATTTGGTTTTGGGATAATACTGGTTTGTGCTGCCAGTGAAATTGTAAGCAATGTAGCTGTGAAAATTGTAATTATTCTCTTCATCTGTTGGTTGGTAATTATTAGATCAATAGCTTAAGTTCCCGTGATATACAATATGATTTTCAAGTAATTTATAAAGATACAAAAAATGAGATATTATTGGTATTCTTCACTAAATTGCATAGTTTTGTGCACTTTTTAAAAATACAAAATAATGGCCGAAAAGTTAGTTTCAAAAATCCCTGAAGGGCCTTTGTCCTCCAAGTGGACAGAGCATAAAGCTCATATTCGCGTTGTTAGTCCGGGAAACAAACGAAAATTAGATATTATTGTAATTGGTACCGGTTTGGGAGGGGCATCCGCCGCTGCTTCGCTAGGAGAACTTGGCTACAACGTAAAGGTTTTTTGCATAAGCGACTCTCCTAGAAGGGCCCATTCCATAGCAGCTCAGGGAGGAATAAATGCAGCAAAAAATTATCCTAACGATAATGACTCGGTCTATAGACTCTTCTACGATACAATCAAAGGGGGTGACTACAGAAGCAGGGAGGCAAATGTATATCGTCTTGCTGAGGTAAGCAATTTAATTATTGATCAGTGTGTTGCTCAAGGAGTACCTTTTGCGAGAGAATATGGCGGACTACTTGATAACCGCTCTTTTGGTGGAGCACAGGTAAGCAGAACATTTTATGCAAGGGGGCAAACAGGGCAGCAATTATTGCTTGGAGCCTATGCTGCGTTAAACCGCCAGATACACTTGGGCAGCGTCAAATCATACACTCGTCATGAGATGCTTGACCTTGTTCTTATAGATGGAGAGGCAAAGGGAATAATTGCCAGAAATCTTGTGACAGGAGAGATAGAAAGACACGGTGCACATGCTGTTGTAATTGCAACAGGCGGGTATGGAAATGTATTCTTTTTATCTACCAATGCAATGAATAGTAATGGTTCTGCTGCGTGGCAATGTTACAAGAAAGGAGCGTTCTTTGCAAACCCATGCTTTGCCCAGATTCACCCGACATGTATACCAGTGCACGGCGAGCAACAGTCAAAACTTACTCTTATGAGTGAATCTCTCAGGAACGATGGTAGAATATGGGTGCCAAAGAAAAAGGAGGATGTTGAGAGAATAAGGGAGAAGAAGATTATGGCATCGCAGATACCGGAAGAGGACAGGGATTACTATCTAGAACGTCGTTACCCGGCTTTTGGAAACCTGGTACCAAGAGACGTAGCATCAAGAGCAGCAAAAGAGAGATGTGATGCCGGTTTTGGTGTAAACGAGACAGGACTCGCTGTATTTCTGGACTTTAAAACCTCTATAGAGAGGTTGGGCAAACATGTTATTGCAGAGCGTTATGGCAATCTTTTCCAGATGTATGAGAAGATATCAGATGTGGATCCTTATAAAGAGCCCATGATGATATACCCGGCAATCCACTATACAATGGGAGGTATCTGGGTTGACTACAACCTTCAGACAACTATACCGGGGTTATTCGCCATTGGTGAGGCTAACTTTAGTGACCACGGGGGAAACCGGCTGGGAGCTTCTGCACTCATGCAGGGGTTGGCCGACGGATATTTTATCTTGCCTTATACAATAGGTGATTTTCTTGCAGGGAAAATTCAGGCACCAAAAACAGACATTAACCACCCTGCTTTTGCAGAAGCAGAACTGGCAGTAAATGATAAAATATCAAGACTTTTTGCTGTTAAGGGCAAGGAGCCTGTTGACTATTTCCATAAAAAACTTGGTCACATAATGTGGGATTATGTAGGTATGGCCAGAAACGAAAAGGGTCTTGAAAAAGCAATTAAAGAGATAAGAGAGCTTAGATCTGAATTCTGGAAAAATGTTTATGTACCTGGAGAAAACAATGAGTTTAACCAGGAAGTGGAGAAAGCCATCAGAGTAGCCGATTTCATAGAAATGGGAGAACTTATGGCAATGGACGCACTTCTTCGCAGGGAGTCCTGTGGAGGACACTTCCGCGAGGAGATGCAAACCGAGGACGGAGAGACTCTTCGCGATGATCAAAATTACATGTATGTGAGCACATGGGAGTACACAGGAGAGGGAATGGAGCCGGTAAAGCACAAGGAACTACTCAAATACGAGAATATTAAAATCGCTACAAGAAACTATAAAGATTAAGGAGCACTAACATTATGGACTTAATATTAAAAGTATGGCGCCAGAAAAGCGCAAAAGAGAAGGGATGTTTCGAAACATACAAAGTTAGTAACATCTCCCCTGACTCATCGTTTCTTGAGATGATGGATATACTTAATGAGCAGCTTATAAGGGAAGGCAACTCCCCTGTAGCAATTGACAAAGGGTGTAAAAGCAGCGATCCTGTTGCGTTTGACCATGATTGCCGCGAGGGAATATGCGGAATGTGTTCACTATATATAAACGGTCGCCCTCATGGTCCAGATAACGAGGTGACAACCTGTCAGTTGCATATGCGTAAATTCAAAGACGGAGATACTATAACCATTGAACCATGGCGCTCAGCTGGTATGCCTGTTATAAGGGACCTTGTTGTAAACAGAGGTGCGCTGGATCTTATCTTACAGGCCGGTGGATATGTTTCTGTCAATACAGGAGGAGTACCAGATGCAAACTCAACACCAATTTCCAGAGATAATGTGGAAGAGAGCATGGATGCTGCAGCCTGTGTAGGATGCGGAGCATGTATAGCAACATGCAAGAACGGATCGGCAATGTTATTTGTATCTGCAAGGGTAAGTTCGTTAGCACTTTTACCTCAGGGTAAGATAGAGGGCGCCCGCAGAGCCAAGGCAATGGTGGCAAAAATGGATGAGCTTGGATTTGGTGCATGTACAAATACTCGTGCTTGTGAAATGGAATGTCCAAAAAATATATCTGTTGCACATATTGCCAGGATGAACAGAGAATTTCTTCTTGCGAAATTAAAGGACTGACTATTTGTGAAATAAAATGCTGCTATAATTTTGCCCTGACATAGACGCCAACACCGTCAAACTCTTCAATCAGCTTTGAAAATGTCTCCTGAGAATCATCTTGTGGTGTAAGAATAGAATTGAGAATGCCAAGCATGTAAGATTTATCGTAATAAATCTCAAGCTTCTGATTGTTTGAGGCCCCTGTTAGACCATTTGGGAAAATGGAATTTTTAATGTTCACGTATATCTCAAATTGTTCAAATGTTCCTGTTAATGTGGGTGTTGATGAGGTCTTATACACGAAATTTACAGTATTAGGTGCGGTAAACTGAATTATTTCAGGCTTCTTTATCTCTTTTAGTATCTTTTCTTTGTTATCTTTAAGAAATTGAATAGCCATGGGATTTTCGGACGCGAAAGTAGGATTGTAAAAAATCTGTAGGAAGGTAGAAGTGGAATCCAACTGCCAGGAGCCGGTAAGAACAATTGGTTCAGGCTCTTTATTGCAACCGGAAAGAGAGAGGGTCATGATTGCAAACACAGCAATAGACAGGAATTTTGTTAATTTCATTTTAATTAGTTTTGTCAATTAATAAATTTCAGGTCTGGGTTAGTTCACAAAAGTATAAAAATTACTCCAATAACTATTAAATTTGTAAAAAATATATAAGCAAATGGAATTTTTTGCAACCTGTAAAGGGATACCTATTCATATTTCGGACAGTAAGAAAGGAGACATAGTTGTACTTCTTTTGCATGGTTACCTTGAGACACTCTATGTTTGGGACGACTTTATTGATAAGCTCTTACCAAAGATAAGAGTAATTTCAATAGACCTTCCCGGGCACGGACTTTCGGGTTCACATAAAACATGCAACAGTATTGAATTTTCTGCCGATGTTGCAAAAGAGGTTTTGGAGATATGTAAAGTACAGAAGGCGTGCATTATCGGGCACTCAATGGGGGGGTATATTGCAATTGAAGCAGTAAAGAGATATCCGGAAATATTTACCTCACTAATACTGATGCATTCGGGCCCGCATGCCGACTCAGAAGAGAAGAAAGTTGACAGAAAGAGAGAGATTGCACTGATAAACAAGTCCAAGCTGCAAGCAATCGCAAAGATGGGAATCCCAAAAATGTTTGCACACGAGAATCTAAGAAGAATGGACGAAAAAATACACGAAATAATTGAGCTTACCGAGACCCACGAACCAGAAGGTGTTGTAGCAACATTGGAGGGCCTTATGTCGCGGGAGGACAATCTGGATTTTTTAAGAAATTATTCCTCTCCTTTCCTGCTGGTCCTTGGAAAGCACGACTTCCATATTCCTGAAGAGAAAGCAAATTTGTTGATTAAAGAACTCCCTAATGCAGAAAAACTTATCCTTGAACACTCCGGACATAATGGTTTTCTTGAAGAGACAGAAGTTGTTCAGAAAAGAGTCCTTGAATTTTTAAACATAGAAAAATGAAAAAGCTTTTAATAATTACACTGTTGTCATTTTGTTCTCAATTGTATGCACAGGAGAGGTTAAGGGATTACGGAATCGTGACTGGCATCTTCAAAACAGGTAAGGATAATGCTATTACAGATGTTAAGGGCGTTAAAGTAGGGCATGTTACACTAATTGAGGGTGATGACATAAGAACGGGAGTGACTGCAATAATTCCGCACCAAGGCAATATATTCAGAAAGAAAGTTCCTGCGGCCATTTATGTAGGAAACGGATTCGGAAAGTTGGCAGGATATACTCAGGTAAAAGAGCTTGGAAACATTGAAACGCCTGTTATACTGACAAATACGCTTAGTATTGCTTCAGGTCTGGATGCTTTAATAACTTATACGCTTTCACAGGAAGGGAATTCCAACATAGGATCTGTAAATGGCATTGTGGGTGAAACAAACGATGGCGGTTTAAACAACATAAGGGCACGATACATAAAGCCCGGGCATGTTCTTAAAGCAATTGAAAACGCTAAGGAGGGTAGAGTAGAAGAGGGGAGTGTCGGTGCCGGGACAGGCACCATCTGTTTTGGCTTTAAAGGCGGTATTGGAACCTCTTCAAGAGTGCTTCCTGAGTCTCTGGGTGGTTATACTGTTGGTGTGCTTGTTCAATCGAACTACGGAGGAGTTATGGAGATTGCAGGAGTTCAAGTAGGCAGACTACTGGGAAAATTCGATTTTAAGAGTGATATTTCAGGCAATGCTGACGGATCTTGTATGATTGTTGTAATAACTGATGCTCCAATGACTTCCCGAAACTTGGAAAGGCTTGCAAAAAGGGCAATCATGGGACTTGCAAAAACAGGTGGAATTGCTTCAAACGGAAGTGGAGACTATGTAATAGCTCTCTCTGTGGCACAAGAGAACCTTATAGATGAAAAATCAGAGTTCTATTTTCCTAAAGAGCTTCATAATGAGTCGGTATCCCCGCTTTTCCTTGCTACCATCGAGGCAACGGAAGAGGCGCTGATTAACTCATTATTCGTAGCAAAAACAATGAAGGGATATAAGGGCAGGGTAGTAGAAGAACTGCCGGTGAACAGAATAATCAGAGCGCTTAAGGTAAATCAGGAAGCAAAGGCCGACAAATAGGGATTACCATAAAAAATTATCAAAAGGGTATCTTCCGGCATGAATTTCGGCTACCATCTTGTATATGTCATTCCTGAGTTTATCTATCTGAATCTTCTCTTTTGCAGATATAAATATGCATGGATCATTTTCCTTTCCCATCCAGGAGTTTTTAAGTTCGTTTAAACTGTAGTTTTCTCGCTTTTTAGGCCCTAAGTCATACTCGTCCTGTTGAACGTACTTATAAAGGTCAACCTTGTTAAAAACGAGGAAAAGGGGCTTTTCTTTTGCTCCTATCTCTGTAAGTGTCTCGTGAACAACTTTTATCTGATCCTCAAAATTTGGGTGAGAAATATCAACTACGTGCATTAGAATATCTGCTTCGCGAACTTCATCGAGTGTGCTTTTAAATGATTCTACAAGTTGATGTGGAAGTTTTCGTATAAAACCGACGGTATCGCTAAGAAGAAATGGAACATTTTCAATTACAACCTTTCTGACAGTTGTGTCCAGTGTGGCAAAAAGCTTGTTTTCTGCAAATACGTCACTCTTTGCAAGGAGGTTCATAAGAGTGCTTTTTCCAACATTCGTATATCCAACCAGAGAAATCCTTACCATATTGCCTCTGTTGCCTCTTTGTGCAGACATCTGGCGGTCAATTTTCTTGAGTTGCTCTTTAAGACGACTGATTTTATCAAGGATTATCCGCCTGTCTGTTTCAATCTGACTCTCTCCCGGACCTCTCATTCCAATTCCTCCACGCTGACGTTCAAGGTGAGTCCACATACCAGTTAATCGAGGGAGCAAATATTGATACTGAGCTAGTTCAACCTGAGTTTTGGCGTAAGCAGTCTTAGCCCGCTGGGCAAAAATGTCTAATATGAGATTTGTCCTGTCCAGTATACGACATTCCAGATCTCTTTCAATATTTCGTAGTTGTGAAGGTGTAAGCTCATCATCAAAAATAATAAGGTCTATTTCATGCTCTTTAATATAGGCCTTAATCTCTTCGAGCTTTCCGGCTCCTATGTATGTCTTGGGATTTGGTTTGTCAAGTCTCTGAATAAACCTCTTTTCGCCAATAGCACCGGCGGTTTCAGCAAGAAATTCAAGCTCATCAAGATATTCCTTAACCTTTTGTTCGTCATCATTTTGCCTGATAACTCCTACAAAAACAGTTTTTTCCATACTTCTAACTCACTCTTTTAACTACAGAAAAGGCTGCTTCAAAAGAGGCAGCCTTTTTCCGTTAATTTTATCTTTGTATTATCTCAACTGAAATATCACAGGGAAAGTGTAACGAACCTTAACCGGTTTGTTTCTCTGTCTGCCTGGTTTCCATTTAGGTGAAGAGGCAACAACGCGTTGTGCTTCTTTGTCAAGAGAGGCATCAACACCCCTTACAACCTTAACGTCACTTACACTTCCGTCTGTACCTACAAGGAACTGAAGTATTACGCGGCCCTGAACACCGTTTTCCTTGGCGATTTCAGGATATACAAGTCTGTCAAACACCCATTTGGTAAATGTATTTTCGTCACCACCCTGGAATGAAGGTTTTTCTTCTACAATTGTGAAAGGAATTTCTTCTTCTTCAATAACCTCTTCTCTACCGCCCTTTACATATTCTTTGATTTCAACACCAAGTTTACTATTATCTTCTGTGCTGATAACAAGGTCGTTAGATAATTTCATGTCGTCGTCAACTATTTCGATAACGTCAGAAACAATGGGAATTTTAGGCATCTCAGGAGGAGGAGGAGGGGTTTCCGTTGTAATGGGAATCATTTCGTCCTCAATAACTACTGCGCTTTCGTCCCCAAGTGTTGAAGCAGATTTTTCATAGGTTTTCCATTCAAAAGCAAATAGGACCACAGCTAATGTCAAGACCAGGCCAATTTCTCTGAATAGAAATTTCTTGTTTTCTAGGTTTGCCTTAATAGTTTTCTTTATTTCCATAACTTAATGTGTGTACAGATGTTTATCGAATTGTAAAAATAGTAAGAAATAATTATTAGACAAAAGTAATTGTGGATAAACTTTTAAAAAATAATTCTAAGTACAAGTAAATAAGGCAGATAAAATTCCGTTAAATTGTTAAAAACTTTTTTGTGGAGCATATCGGAGTCGAACCGATGACCTCTTGCATGCCATGCAAGCGCTCTAGCCAACTGAGCTAATACCCCTTACCTTTGGGTTTACAAAGATGAGAAATATATTTATTATCTCCTAAACAAGATTCAGTTCGCTAAGTACTTGGTTGGTTGATCTAACAGCATCTGCACTCTGACTGAACAGTTGTTTTTCTTCTTCATTAAGGTTCAGCTGAACAATTCTTTCCCAGCCTTTTCTACCAACCACAACAGGAACTCCAAGGCAGATGTCACTCTGGCCATATTCGCCCTCAAGCATTACGCTGCAGGGATAGATTTTCTTTTCGTCAAGAACGATAGATCTTACAAGAGCTGCTGCTGCAGCGCCCGGAGCATACCAGGCAGAAGTGCCAAGATGTTTTGTAAGAGTTGCGCCGCCTACCATTGTTTCCTTTGCAACCTTTTCAAGAGCAGTCTTAGATACAAGTTCGCTTACAGGTATTCCCCTTAAGTTAGCAAATCTTGTAAGAGGAATCATTGTTGTATCTCCATGACCACCTATGACCATTCCGGCTACGTCGCTGGCAGGGGCATCCAGGGCTTTTTTAAGATAGTAGACAAAACGGTTACTATCTAAGATGCCACCCATTCCTATTACCTTGTTTTTGAGAAGCTTGTTGGTTTTAAGGGTAAGATAGGTCATGGTGTCCATTGGGTTTGAAATCATTACGATAACAGCATTTGGTGAATATTTCAGTGCATTTTCCACCACCTCATTTACTATGGCCGCATTTGTTCCTATCAGTTCATCGCGAGTCATGCCGGGTTTTCGTGGAATGCCAGATGTAATTACAACAACAGCAGATTTTGCTGTTGCTTCATAATTATTTGTTACTCCTGTAATTTTTGTGTCAAATCTCAACAACTTTGCTGTCTGCATCATGTCAATTGCCTTTCCCTCTGCAATACCCGGTTTGATATCGAGTAAAACAATCTCTCCGGCAAACTGCATCATATTCATGGCGTTTACACAAGTCGCCCCAACATTACCTGCACCAATGACAGTTATTTTAGCCATAATTTTTTAAAGTATTAATTTATATATTTTTGTAATTTTGCATCAAAATAATAATTCTCATGGAATCGATTACCAATTTCCGCACATATCGTGCCAAAATGAATAAAATTATCCTTGATTCGGACAATTTGTTTTTCAAGCGCTTCTTCAATTTAGACACGCGCACGTACGAGGAGGGAGCACTTTCCGCTCAAACCAAGGAGATGCTTGGACTGGTCTCTTCTTTGGTTCTAAGATGCGACGACTGTGTAAAGTATCACATTGAAAAATGTTTCGAAATGAATGTTACAAGGGAGCAAGTGTTCGAGATATTTTCAGTTGCGAACCTTGTGGGAGGATCGATTGTTATACCACACACAAGAAGGGCAATAGAATACTGGGATCAGCTTGAGGAGATTAATAAAAATGATTAGCTATCTAAGAGAAGGAACGAAATTCAACTTTAGCAAAAGGCGCATCTGTACAAATTGGATTAAGGCGGTAATTCATGATGAGTGCACTAATTTTTCTAATGATGAAACCAAGGACCGTAGATTTACAGCAGGAGACATAACTATAGTTTTCTGTTCTGATGAGTATCTCCTGGAGATAAACAAAAAATTTCTTTCTCATGACTTTTTCACAGACGTAATTACTTTCGATTACTCAAACAAAAAAACGATATCAGGAGATATTTTCATAAGTATAGAAACTGTTCGTGATAATTCGTCGTTTTACAAAAAGGACTTCTCAAATGAACTTCACCGTGTAATTATTCATGGTGTCTTGCACTTACTTGGTTATAAAGACAGAACAAAAACTCAAAAGTTGCTTATGAGAGAAAGGGAAAATTTCTACTTGAAAAAATTGTTTAATGACTGATAGCTACGATATTATTGTAATAGGAGCGGGACACGCAGGATGTGAAGCGGCTCATGCTGCAGCAAAATTGGGATCTCATGTGCTTTTACTGACAATGGACATGGGGAAGATTGCTCAAATGTCATGCAATCCTGCTATTGGAGGAATAGCGAAGGGGCAAATTGTAAGGGAGATAGATGCTCTTGGGGGTTATACGGGACTTATAACTGATGCAAGCACCCTGCAATTCAGAATGCTTAACAGATCAAAGGGTCCGGCCATGTGGAGTCCAAGGGCACAGTGTGACCGGCAACATTTCTCACTTAACTGGAGATACCTTCTCGAACACACAAATAATCTGAATCTCTGGCAGGATACGGTTACAGAGTTTATTTTTGAAGCCGAAAAGATAAAAGGAGTAAAAACATCGCTCGGAGCAACTTTTTACTCAAAAGCGATAATACTGACTGCCGGGACTTTTCTAAACGGAAAATTATTCATAGGTCAGAACTCAGTGGCAGGAGGAAGGATAGGAGAATTGCCCTCGTTAAATCTCTCAGAACAGCTTGTCAGCAAGGGAGTTGTTGTTGATAAGATGAAGACCGGAACCCCGCCACGATTGGATGCCCGTTCCATAGACCTTACTAAGCTCCAGATACAGCAAGGAGATGATGTTCCAGAGAAGTTTTCGTTTCTTAATATACCGTCTCCAATTCAAGGAAGTGTTAAACAGATGTGTTGTTACATGGTTCACACCAACCAGAAGGTTCATGACATTCTTCAAAAGGGTTTTGAATTTTCTCCACTTTTTTCAGGAAAGATCACAGGTAGGGGACCAAGATATTGTCCAAGTATAGAAGATAAATTAAAAACATTTTCTGATAAGACATCTCATCAGCTTTTTTTAGAACCAGAAGGATGGAACACAAATGAGTATTATTTGCAAGGTTTTTCATCATCGCTACCACTTGATATACAATATGAGGCACTAAGAGCTATCCCTGGCTTTAAGAAAGCAGTAATTTACCGACCAGCTTATGCAGTAGAATACGATTATTTTCCTCCAACCCAGCTAAACCACACTCTGGAACTTAAAAATATTCCGGGTCTCTATTTTGCAGGACAAGTTAACGGAACTACTGGGTACGAAGAAGCAGCGGCACAAGGAATAATGGCAAATTTTAATGCGCACCTTAAAATTTCAGGAAAGGAACCTCTCATATTGAAAAGAGACGAGGCTTATATAGGTGTACTTATTGATGATCTGGTTACTAAAGGTGTTGATGAGCCTTATAGAATGTTTACTTCAAGAGCTGAATATAGAATTCTATTAAGACAAGACAATGCAGATTTAAGATTGACAGCTATTGCGCATGAGATAGGATTGGCATCTGATGAAAGGTTGAATTTGTTAATTAAAAAGTATAAAGCAGTAACCGCGTTAACAGACTTCCTTGATAAATGCTCAATTACTCCTGAAGATGTAAACCCTTATCTTAACGATAGAAGCACCTCAGAGATTTTTCAGAAAAAGAAAGTTTCTGAAGTCTTAAGTAGACCTCAGGTTAGCATACTTGATGTTCTTCGAATTGTTCCACGTGAAACTTTTCTGGACTATATGCAACAAAGTGAGCAAGTTGAAAGCTCTTCCCTGACAGACGATTTTCTCAAAGCAGTTAGTCTGGTGTCTGGAACAGATGCCTCAGCCACCGCAGACGAAGTCTATAAAATACTGTCAATTGACTTATGCAATGTCTTTCCGGGTATAAAAGATGCTGTAAAACTACCATATGAAGCAGATATATACCAGGACAAATCAACATCTTCGGCCTTATCTGTAAAAGAAATTATTGAGGCAACAGAAATTCTGGTAAAGTACAGGGGGTATATTGACAGGGAAAAGAGAATGGCAGATAAAATTCTTAAATTGGAAGATGTTAAAATTCCGGAAAACTACGACTTCGCATCACTTAAATCGCTATCAATAGAATCAAGACAGAAACTAGAGAAGCACCGACCAAAAAACATCTCGCAGGCGTCCCGTATTCCAGGTGTTTCTCCATCGGATATTTCTGTATTGCTTGTCTGCTTTGGGAGATAGAAGATGTTCCACGAGGAACCGAGGGCTTATTCCAGGGGTAAAGAGAGGTGTAGTTTTTCCAGATGGCAGGCAATTTTCTTATCTAGAGGAAGGCATAGTGCAGACCGGCTAATAATATTATTGCCTTTGGAGGGAAAATCAGAGGAAGATTCAATCTCTATTATCTCGGTCTCGGGGTATTCTGATATAATTGCCGAGATTAAAAGATCAATTTCATTTTTTTTTCTGGCATTTGTCTCCAATACTAATATTCTTTTTTTGTTTTCTTCTGCCGGATAGGCAATATAGTAAAGCAAACGAGAGGAATAAGTGGTTGTTATTTCTAATGTTTTGCACGAACCCGATCTGCTTAAAGCTTCAATTATTGCGTATTCAAGTATCTTTTCGGGCCAAAGAAAATATTTTGCGGCAAAAGAATCCTGTCGGAGAGAATATATCTCAGAAGCATCGGTTGAAAATGCGGTTACTTGTTGTCTTGGTCCAGGACTGTCGTGCTTAACATAATGTGTTGTCGTGCTTTTATATAAGGTGTTTTCAAAGGAGGCACGTGTGTATAACAAGAACAGAGATTCTGTGGCGGGTTTAACCAAAAGGTATGACATACCCTCTTCCCGGCAATCTTTGATTGCCGATTTCATTAATATTTTTGAATAAGAATTACCTCTATGCTCTGGTAAAGTACCCACAGCATAGAGGTAACCACCGCGTATTATTTTTGAATTTAATATAAAATATGAAGGAATAATAGAGAGACAAGAAACAAATTCGCCATTCTCTACCCCTAGGACCCATGTTTTAGTATAAGGGAGGCAATACTTAAGATAATTCATTATATATGCCTGATCATCAGTAAAGCAAGCATACCATATCTTAAATATGTGTTCATTGTCTTCAGGAGATGCCAAACGTATAGTCATCTAGCTGTCGTACTTGTAGATATCGTTAATAAGGTCGGCATATTTTGCCCTAACTTTATTACGTTTCAGTTTAAGGGTTTGTGATAGCATGTCATTTAAAGGAGTCCACTCGTCATTTATTAACTTTGGTCTTTTTATTTGTTCATGAGCAGCAAGTTTTTGATTTATGACACCGACTTCTTTCATCATTTTCTTTTGTACCTCGGGATTTTTAATCAAATCATCATTGTCTGTGAATTGAACCTTATGTTTAGCGGCCCAAAAATGCAACCTGCTGAAAGATGGGATAATGAGTGCCGATGCAAATTTCTGATTTTCGCCAACAACCATGCAGTTCTCAATATATGACGACTCTTTAAGCATGTTTTCTATTACCTGTGGAGCAACATATTTTCCAGCGGAGAGTTTGAATATCTCCTTTTTTCTGTCAGTAATTTTAAGGAAAATCTTGTCTACCATTACACCAATATCTCCAGTGTGGAGCCATCCTTCACTGTCTATAACAGTTTTTGTATACTCGGGATCTTTGTAGTAACCCATCATAATATGAGGTCCACGGCTGAGAATCTCTCCGTCTTCTGCAATCATCATCTCGGTGCCTTCCATTGCCTTTCCGACGGTACCAATCTTGATAATCATCTCTTTTGGATTGTTTACAGCTATTACGGGAGAGGCTTCGGTCATGCCGTAACCTTCAAATATATACATCTTTGCGGCAGTAAAAAGACGTATAATCTTTGCCTGTATTGCAGAACCGCCAGATACTATCAGCATCTCCTTACCTCCAAGCTTTTCTCTCCATTTACTGTAAACCAGTTTATCTGCAACACTATACATCAAATTATAGAGAGTTCCGTTTTTTGTGTAATCATACTTGCAGGCAATTCGGAATGCCCAGTGGTAGATAACTTTTTTAATGCCAGGGAGGTCCTTACCTGCTGCTTCCAATTTGTTGAACATCATTTCCAGTACTCTAGGAACTGCACAGAAACCATCAGCATGGCAATCAGCAAGGTCGCTGGCTATGGTAGCAAGGCTCTCTGCGTAATAAATGCTTATGCCAACATATTGATAGTCATAATTCATTCCTCTTTCATAGATATGACAGAGAGGAAGAAAGCTTAACATTTTATGCCGGTAATCTCTGATTTGTTGTATAGCTGTACCAATAAAATTAAACACCAGGTTTTTGTGTGAAAGCATAACACCTTTTGGGGTTCCGGTTGTGCCTGATGTGTAAATTATTGTAGCAAGATCATTTTCGCTGATTGTCCTTTTGTTTTCTTCTACGACGGGAGCAAAAACAGAGGCTTTCTCTTCTCCTAGTTTATATAATTCATCTATACACTTATAACCAGGAACTGCATCCATTGTATAAATTTCAACAGGAGTATCCATTTTGGCTATAATGGGAGCTATCTTTTTTAATATAGCATCACCACCAGCAAAAATAATCTTTGCATCGCTATGAGCGAAAATATGTTTGTAGTCGTCGTTGCTTAAAGTGGTATACACCGGAACATGAACCATATGTGCAAGCGATAGCCCCATATCAACAAAGTTCCATTCAGGTCTGTTGTTGCAGATAGTAATTACTTTATCCAAAGGCTGCAGGCCAAGGGCAAGAAAAGCATGTGCTAGTGTGTGAGAATACCGGCAATAATCATCTACTGAATACTTTATCCATTTGCCATTAACTCTTCTGCAAAGAATATCATCTTTTGGAAACTGTTCCTTGAGCCTCTCAAGGAGATCAAAAACTCTGGTTACTTCCATAATTATAGTTTGTTAAGTTAATATTTACAATAATGCCTTGATATCGCTTATAAAAGTATCTATGTCCTCTTTTCTTGTGTTGAATGAACACATCCAACGTACCTCTGTAGTAACATCGTCCCAAATGTAGAAGTAATGCTTTTCCTGCAATTTCTTGCACAAATCAAATGGAACATAGGCAAATACAGCATTGGTCTCAACAGGTCGGCTGATTTGTACTTGCGGAATAGACTTTAGTTCGCTTTCCAGATATTTGGCAATGCTGTTTGATTGGTTTGCAAGTTTTATGTTTAAGTTTCCTGATAAATATGCTATAAATTGAGCAGCTATGAATCTGTTTTTAGAATATAACTGTGCCGCCTGTTTCCTTATATATAAAAAATTCTCAGCCAGCTCTTTACGGAAAAATACAACTGCTTCTCCAATAAGCAATCCATTTTTTGTTCCTCCGAATGAGAGTGCGTCAACCCCAAGGTCTGCCGTGAATTCTTTTATTGACATTTTCAAAGATGCAGAAGCATTGGAAATCCTAGATCCGTCCATATGGAGGAGGCAGTTGCTCTCATGCATCAGATCTGCCAGTTCCTTTATCTCTTTTGGTGTATAAAGAGTACCAAGTTCTGTAGGTTGTGATATTGAAAGAACTTTTACTTGCGCATGATGTTGGAAACCAAAACCTTTAAGTTCTTTTTTGACATCCTCGGGAGAGACTTTGCCATCTTTTGAAGGGATAGGAATGAGTTTGCATCCGGTCATCTTCTCCGGGGCTGCACACTCGTCACAATTAATATGGGCAGTATCCGGGCAAAGAATAGCATTATAGCTGTTGGTCATGGCTTTAAGAGCAAGGATATTTGCACCCGTGCCATTAAAAACAAAAAAAGCTTCGGCATTCTCTCCCAGTTGCTCCTTAAAAATAAGTATGGCTGCTTTTGTTATTTCATCTTCACCATAAGCGACTTGAAATTCTTTGTTTACATTAATAATCGCTTCCAGAATCTCCGGAGCAACACCGGAGTGATTGTCACTTCCAAAACTATGTAACATAAAAAGGATAAATAATTGTATGGTGTAAATATAATAAAAAAACCCTTTGGCTTTGATCCAAAGGGTTTTTGTTTAATCTCTATTTGCGAAAGACTACATAATTGCCTTATATGCAACAGCATCTAAAAGGGCATCAAGTTCTGACAAATCAGTCATTTTGATTTTTACCATCCAACCATCACCATAAGGATCCTTGTTAACAGATTCAGGTGAATTCTCCAGATTGGAGTTAACCTCTATTATTGTGCCGGATACCGGCATTAAGGCGTCAGCTACGGTTTTTACTGCCTCAATCGCACCAAAAACTTCTGTTTTGTCAAGAGTTTCACCTTCTGTTTGGATGTCAACAAACACGATATCACCTAATTGGCCTTGTGCAAAGTCTGTGATACCTACAGTTGCGATATCACCTTCTACCTTTACCCACTCGTGGTCATTACTGTACTTAAGATTTGCAGGAATATTCATATATAAATGATTAAATTTTTCGCAAATGTACTAAAATTATTTAATATTATAATCGTTTTAGCGCAAGCTTGATAAGTTCTTCCAGCTTGTACCCGGGACTCTCTTTGAGCAGGGATTCTATTACTTTGTCAACATTTGGTTTGGAAAATCCTAACAGCACTAGAGCGGTTGTGGCCTCTTCTCGTTGTGCCGAGCCTGCTGAGAGTATGAAAGATGGCGCTCCTCCGGAATTCCCTCCTTTGACAATTTTGTCTTTTAGTTCAATAAGCATTCTTTGAGCGGTTTTAAGTCCTATTCCTTTTATGCTTTTGAGCTTATTGATGTCGCCACTAATAATTGCGTTCCGTATCTCATCTGAAGACATTGAAGAGAGCATCATCCTGGCAGTGTTTGGACCAATTCCTGAAACTTCTATCAGAAGACAAAAAATAAATCGTTCCTCTTTGTCAGAAAAGCCGAAAAGAAGTTCAATGTCCTCTCTAAGATGGTGATATATATATAGTTTTGTTTCGCTGCCGGCTTTTAATGTAGAATATGTCTGAAGAGAAATCAGTATTTTATATCCTATATTGGCTGTTTCCAAAACAACTTCGGTTGGGCCGAGTTCTGTGATTGTTCCTTTGATATAATCGTACATAAGAGGTTAAATAAACAATTAGGGCAAATTTATGTTTTTTAAAATAGAAACAGAAACTTTGTTTTGCTAATTTTGCAAAACTACGCTCTCTGAATAAATTCAAATAATAAATGGAATTAATAAAAGATGTTGACAGCATACGTAAACTGTTTCCCGCTCTTGACCAGAAGGTAAACAACAAGAGTCTTGTTTACTTCGATAATGGTGCCACTGCCCAGAAGCCGCTATCGGTTATTGAGTTGACTGACAAGATGAATTCGGGTGTTAATGGAAATATTCACAGGGCAGTTCATGAACTGAGTGCCAGGACAACTGAGTTGTACGAAGGTGCAAGGGAAGATATTAGGAAGTTCATCAACGCCAAGGAGAGGGAAGAGATAATTTTCACACCGGGCACAACTGCTTCTATTAATCTGGTTGCCAATAGTTTCTGTCAAGAATTCTTGAAAAGGGGAGATGCTGTTATTGTTACAGAGGCTGAACATCACTCGAATATTGTTCCCTGGCAGATGGCATGCGAAAGGATTGGAGCGGAATTACGAGTGCTGCCTGTTGACAATAATGGTGAGTGGATGATGGAGAAACTCGCGGGAATACTGGACGATAAGGTGAAGATTATATCTGTTGCTCACATATCAAATGTTTTGGGCATTGTGAATCCGGTTAAGGAGCTCATAAATGCCGCACATAAAAAGGGAGTGCCGGTTATGATAGATGGTGCACAGGGAGTTGTTCACTGCAAGGTTGATGTTCAGGATCTTGACTGTGACTTTTATGCCTTTTCCGGTCATAAGCTATACGGTCCCACCGGAATAGGCATTCTTTATGGTAAAAGGGAATTCTTAGACAGGATGCCGCCATGGCTTGGAGGAGGAGATATGGTAGGAACCGTTTCATTTAAAAAAACCACTTATGCCGACCTTCCTCTAAAGTTTGAAGCTGGAACACCAAACTTTATAGGGGCAGCAGCGCTAGGAGAGGCCGTGAGATTTGTCCGGTCGATAGATGGGGATTTTCTGAAAACCCATGAGGATGAGCTAGTCAATTATCTCACAAACAGCCTGTCGTCTATTAATGGAGTTAAGGTTTTCGGAACATCGGCCAATAAGATTTCTCTGTTTTCCTTTACAGTGGAGGGTGTTCATCCTACTGACCTTGCTATGTTGTTGGACAAAATGGGAGTTGCCTTGCGGTCGGGCTTAATGTGTTCTGAGCCGCTTATGACAAAATTCGGGGTTACAGGAATGCTTAGGGCATCGCTTGCTATGTACAACACAGTGAGCGAGTCGGAGTACTTCATTGACTCATTGAAAAGAGCATTGAAGATGCTTTCATAATTTGTAAAGTTATAGTTTAAGTAAACATGTACATAAGAAAGAAAATAAGAACAATAAATGATAACAATCAAACAGGCGGAGCAGGAAATAATAGAGGAATTCTCAATCTTTACGGATTGGCTTGACAAGTACGAATATTTAATTGAACTGGGCAAGTCTTTGCCCATAATCAGTGATAACGGCAGACAGGAAAACAATCTGATAAAGGGCTGTCAATCAAGAGTATGGCTGGCTGCTGACTATAGAGAAGGAAGGATATATTTTACAGCAGACAGCGATGCTATTATAACAAAGGGAATCATATCGTTGTTAGTAAGAGTTTTTTCGGGAAGGACCCCCAAGGAGATCATTGAAATTGATCTTAGCTTCATTAAGGAGATTGGACTTCAGGACAACCTTTCTCCCTCCAGATCTAACGGATTAGTATCAATGATAAGGCAGATAAAGTTTTATGCTGTTGCATTTGCTGCAAACAAATAAAAAATTAAAACGATGAGTGAAAATAGTGTAGAGAAGAATATTGTAATTGCGCTAAAGCAGGTACATGACCCGGAAATACCGGTGAATGTTTATGACCTTGGTCTTATTTACGAAATTAAAGTAGATGATAATCACAAGGCATTCATCAAGATGACCCTTACTGCTCCAAACTGCCCAATGGCTGATCAGTTGCTGGAGGATGTATATGAAGCAGTTTCAGACGTACCCACAATAGAGGATGTTGCAATTGAATTAACCTTTGACCCTCCCTGGGACAGAAACAGAATGAGCGAAGAGGCACTGCTTGAACTAGGTTTTCTATAAAGAATCATTAGAAATAAATAGAGTAAATGTCCCAAGCGTACTTGCTCCTGGGAAGTAACCAGGGAGATAAAGTCAAAATACTGCAACTGGCAACAGACAGACTTCAGCTGCTTTCAAAAACCCCTCCGGTTAAGTCGTCGCTATATGAAAGCGAGCCTTGGGGATTCGAGGCAGATGAGTGGTTCCTTAATATGGCGGTAAGACTCGAAACAGATAGAGAACCGCAGGATTTGTTGAAAATGTTGCTCGAAATTGAGAGAGAACTAGGCAGAGTTAGGGACGACAAGGTAGGGTGCACCGGAGATGATGAGAGGCAATATTCTTCTAGAACAATAGATATTGACATTTTACTTTTTGATAACGAAGTTATTAATGAAGAGGATCTTATAGTGCCACATCCAAGAATGCAGTTCCGGAAATTTGTATTGTTTCCCCTGTGCGAGATAGCCCCAAAGCTTATACATCCAGTTCTAAACAAAAGCATTGAAAAATTGCTTGAGGAGTGTGATGACCAGTCAAACGTAAGAATAATTCCAGCCTGATATGAGGGACACAGGTTAAACAAACGGGACGCAATTTCTGTTAAAGAGACAAATGATATAGAAATACTGGCCGAACAACCTTCATAAGTGCTGATTATTGAGGTTCCTTTAAAGTTTTACACAAAATAATATTAATAAACTACATTATAAACAACATTATGAGCATAACAAACAACCTTAAATGGAGATACGCTACTAAAAAGTTTGATACATCTAAAAAAATACCTGCAGATAAACTGGATATACTAAAGGAAGCCGTAAATCTGGCACCAACCTCTTACGGATTGCAACCGTTCAAGGTTCTGATAATTGAGAACCAGAGCATTCGTGAACAACTGAGGGATGCAGCCTGGGGCCAGTCACAACTGACAGACGCTTCGCACATATTCTTGTTCTGTAATTTCACAGAGATGGGACCGGAGAAGATTGACAACTATCTTAAGTTAAGGTCAGAAATTAATAATACAGATGTTGCAGATACAAAACCATATGGTGATATGATGAAGGGGCAAATGGCGGTACTATCATCGGACCAGATATCTGCATGGACAGCGAAACAGGCCTATATTGCACTGGGAACACTCATAGCTACAGCTTCGGAACTTCAGATTGACTCATGTCCGATGGAGGGCTTCGACAAAGTGAAATTTGATGAAATTCTGGGACTTAAGAATAAAGGGATAACCTCTGCAATGCTTGCAGCAGTTGGATACCGCTCTGAATCTGACGATACTCAGCACTTCAAGAAGACAAGAAAACCGATTGACGAAATATTTGAAACAATAAAGTAGTTTCTAAGAGTTACTTTCTATTTTGAAACTCAGCAAAACCCGACTCCAGAAACTTCAGAAACTCATCAGCTGAACACTCTCCGACAGGTTTTATCAATACCTCCTGATTTTTATCAATCAGAACATAAAAAGGTTGAGATGCAACTCCGAAACGAGATACCTGATAGTCTCTGAGCTTTCTGCCCAGGGTATTTTTTATTTTTCCGTCAATGGAAGATGTTATCTGCTCATTTTTTGGCAATTCGGTCCTGTCGTCGACATAAAGGTTTGCAAGCACGATTTTGTTTCTCAGAATATCAAGAACCCTAGGATCGTTCCACACTGTAGCTTCCATCAATTTGCATACACTACAGGTTACAGCCTTGAAAGATAGAAGAACCGGCTTATTTACCTGTTTTGCACATTCCACAGCTTGTTCTATTTCAAAATATGCCGGTAGCCCGTAAGGAGCCTTGTGGTTTGGGTCCGCATGTTTTGCAGGGCCGCAAAGACCTTCGGGAACTATCTCGCTGGACAATTCCGGGGCAGAAGAAGTGGCGGAACCGGAACCGATGACAAACGTGCTCTCATCTGCAGGAGGAATTATAGCTGAAAGAGAGGCGAGAGGTGCACCAAAAAGACCGGGTACAAGATAAACCGCAAAAGAGAATGAGGCAATTGCAAATAGCAACCGACCTGTGCCAACATGTTTGGTGTCGGTGTCATGAGACGTTTTGAACTTGCCCATGAAATAAAATCCCAGAAGAGCGGCCAGCACAATCCAGATTGAGATGAACACAGGACGGGTGAGGATTCCCAAGCCGAACCAGGCATCCACAGATGCAAGGTACTTTAAGCTGAATCCAAGTAATATAAAGGCAAAAACAACTTTGACAACATTCAGCCATCCCCCCGATTTTGGCATTTTCTTCATTAACGAAGGGAAGAAAGAGAACAATACAAACGGAAGCGAAAACGCAAGACCGAAAAAGAACATCCCCAAAACAGGTTTTAACGCCAGCCCTCCCGTAACCGCAGCCGCAAGAATTGACCCCACAAACGGACCGGTACATGAGAAAGAGACAATAACCATTGCGAAAGCAACAAAAAACGATGCAATGTATCCACCCTTGTCTGCCTGGGCATCTGCTTTGTTTGCAAGACCCGTTGGCAGTGTAATCTCAAAGGCTCCAAAGAATGATATGGCAAAAATCATGAAAAGGAGGGCAAACAAGAGGTTCGGGATCCAATGGGTCCCAAGGGTGTCTGTTGCATCGGTGCTTTGAAATACAGCCACCAAAACGCCAATAAGGGTATAGATAAGTGTTACGGAGAGTCCGAAAACCAAACCCTTGATAATTCCTGATTGTTTTTTGCCTGAACCGCTCAAAAAGAAGCTGACTGTCATAGGAATCATAGGGAAGACACAAGGGGTGAAAACTCCTCCAAGTCCGGCAGCAAATGCTATTAGAAGGAACATAAGCATTCCCTGAGATCCTCCGGCTTTGCCAGAATCTTCAGCTTTCTGACTCTTTTCCTGACCGGAAATAGTCTTTATAGCGGCGCCCTTTACATCAAACACAACATCTACCTCCTCCATAAGACACTCTTTTCCGTTACAGATCTGAAAGGAGAGAAGTCCTTCCACCTTTACCGGCCCCTCAGAAATTTTGCGGATAGTCTGTATGAATGTTGCGCTTTTCTCAAATACACTAACCTCAACCTTAAAGGCCTTGTCCTGTTTTTTTGTACCAACACCTACATCCTTAAGTTTTCCAACAGCCTCATAGCCGGAAATGTTCTTGAATTCGAAAGTTGTTGGAAGTGGTCCGTTTTTTATAACCTCTGTTGTATAAATATACCAGGGCATTTCAATCTCTGCATTGAATATAAGGTCAATTGTTCCGTCGCCATTATCCTTCTGGCTGTAACTCCAGGATGCAGAAGTCTGAGCATCAAGGGCTATAAAAGCAAATACAAAAAAGAGGGTGAAAATTAGTTTTCGCATCGATGTTGATTTTTATTAATTATAGACCACTAATTTACCCTATTTAGATATTCAATAGTATATTTTAATAAAAAACTTGCATATAAAAAAGGCTGATGTTTTCAATTTCCTGATGTTATTTTGTTGGTATACACTTTACAAGACCACCAGTCTTTGATGCAAGGTAGACGTTGTCTTTAGTGTCAACTGCCATTGGTATGTATGCACAACCTTTAACCAGTTCCTCAATTCCCTCTACTTTCTTCGCTCCCTCCTTGCTGTATACTTTTATACGTGTAGGGTCCTTCTCTACTGTAACAATACCGCCGTTTGAAAGGAATGCAACACTTACGGGGTTGCAGCAACCGTGGAAATCATCTATACCGTTTCCACGTTGACCAAATGAGATGGTTGGCTTACCTGCATAATCAAATCCGTTAACCCTGAATGCACCTAGGTTTGCCACCAGGATTTCATTGTAGCGGATGCTGAAGTCCAGTATACCACAGCAAGTACGTAAATTTTCGATAGATGTTTTTTTCTCTCCGTTTTCTGAGTTAAAAATTCCAATGAGCCTACCTCTTGTATCTGCAACTAAAAGATTATTATCTGAAACTCTTGCCCCTGTAGCTGTTGTGAGATCCTTTAACCGGAACTCTCTTAATTTCTTCCCTTTTGTGTTGAATACAAGGCATTCAACTCCCGCTGGCATATTTACCTGGTATGTTTTGCCTCTTAGCACTACAGATTTTTGCTCATATATTGTGCCTAAGACAAATATATTATCTGTTTTTTCATCAACTGCAATGGCAGATGGTTTAGATGAAATATTGGATTTCAGCTCCTTCACCAAATTTCCGTTTGGATCTATAATTTTGATTATACCATTACTTTTTAAAGCACAAATATTATCATTGGAAAGGATAGACAGGTAAATTATATCATTATGTTCCTTTCCTGCAAAATCTCCGTCAACTTTATAGGCTAAGTCATGAGCCTCGGTAATAAAAGAATCCAGCTTTACCTCTGTCTTCTTCATCTCTGCAACTTTTTCACGTAAGGCTGTAATCCCTCGAAGAGTGTCCAGGTTTGAACCAAGAAGGCTTAAGTACTGCTCAATGTCTTCTGCTTTTTTACCTTTTGAAATTTGATTTACCAATACTGCAGAATAATATACCTTTGGATTTTTTTTGATAAAGTCGAGATAAATCTGTTCCGACTCTTCATTGAATTTCGTAATAATATCATTTAGTTCTGCCTCCCGCACCTTACTGATTGGTCCGTCGGCATTTTTTCTGCTGTAAAGCTCCTTTTTCAACGGAGCAATGTTATACTCTGTAGAGAGATCGGCAATCTGTTTCTTAACTGCCAGATAGAAATCCTGAGTCTTTCCCCCTGTTACCAGAGCCTTGCCAAGCGTATCGGCATGACCAGTAAGTGTCATCTTTGCATTTTCTGCATAAAAGAAGAGCTGACAGTTTAATGTACCCTGTTTACCCTCTATCTCCATATATTGCTGAGCAGGAACAGGAATATTGCCGGTAAATACAAATTTACCATTTTCAATTATAGCCGTATCTCTGCTATAACCTCCGCTGCCGATGGAGGCCAAAACTATTTTACCATCAGTAATGCCCTCTAAAGTCCCGGTTAATTCAAAGCTTTTTGAGCGATTCCCACAAGCTGCTAATGTTGAAATTATAACTATAATAACCGCAACAAACAATAAATTAATTGCTCTCATAGAGCGGGGATGCATTTAATTATACCTGCGGTCTTGGAGGCCAGATAGAGGTGATCATTGTTGTCAACTATCATTGGAATATATCTGCAACCGTCCACCAGTTCATCTATTCCCTCAATCTTCTTTGCCCCCTCTTTGCTGAATATTTTTATTCGTGTAGGATCCTTCTCCACAGTTACTATGCCCCCATTAGACAAGAATGCAACACTTACAGGGTTGCAGCAGCCGTGAAAGTCATCAAGGGAGCTTCCTCGCTGGCCAAAAGTGATTAGTGGCTTCCCCGAATAATCAAAGCTCTCAACTCTAAAGGCACCCAGATTTGCTACCAGTACCTCATTATTGTTGCGAATGCTAAAGTCCAGAATACCGCAGCATGTGCGCAATTTTTCTATTGCCGATTTTTTCTCTCCGGTTTCAACATCATAAATAGCAATTAGCCTGCTTCTTGTGTCGGCAACCAAAAGGTTATTCTCAGAAATTCGAGCCCCGGTTGCTGTTATAATACCTTCAAGTTTGATTTCCCTGTTCTTAATACCGTTATTGTTAAAGACAAAACAGTCTACCCTTACTGGAGTGTTAACTTGTACAGTTCTTCCTCTGGATTCAACTGCCTTCATCTCGTATGCTGTGCCAAATACATAAATGTTGCCAGACTTGTCAACAGCAATGGCAGAAGGTCTAGACTTAATGTTTGATTTAAATTCTTTTATGAGAGTTCCCTTGGAATCAAATATAATTACCTTCCCGTCACCTTTGAGAGCACAAATATTTCCATCAGAAAAAACAGAAAGATAATTAACATTAATGTGCAGCTTCCCGTTAAATGTGGTATCTACCTTATAAGCTAAGTTGCTGCCCTCCGAAAAGGAGTTTAGCGGCACCTCTGTTTGCTTCATTTGGTCAATTTTTTCCTTGAGTTTCACGATAGGTGCGTAGGTAAAAAGTTTTGGATCAAGTAAGTTCAGATAACTGTCTATCTCAACGGCATTTTTTGCAAAAGCCAGTTCATTTACAAGTATTGCAGAATAGTAGGTTTTAGGGTTCTTTTTAATAAAATCCAGTTTAAGCTGACTATATTCCTGTGTAAATTGATCCAATAATGCATTGATTTCAGCTTTACGCGCTCTGGTAGCCGGGTCTGTTCCTTTTGCAGCATATAGTTCTTTTCTAAGTTCTTGAACCTTTAGCCTTGCTGTAAGGTCAGAAAAACTTTTATCCATCTCGTTGGAGTAATCCTGGGTCTCTCCTCCACTTATTACAGCTTTCATCAATGAATCTGCATGTCCGGTAAAAGTCATTTTAGAATTTTCTGCATAGAAATATCCTTTTTCTTCTTTACCTACTACAATAAGTTGATATATGGCCGGCTCCGGAATATTTCCTGTAAAAATAAATTTACCGTTTTCAATTTTTACCGTATCATTAGGCAACTCTTTGTTTTCAATAGGAACAAGAACTATACTGCCTTCAGTTATTCCCTCCAAATTTCCGGTTAATTCAAAACTCTTGTTAGCATTGTTGCAAGCCGTAAACGCAGCCAGAATAAGCGCAACAGCTGCAAAACGCGATAAAAAAGTTGTTTTCATATAGTGTTTAATTTATTAGGGTTATTTTGTTTTTACAACATCAATTGCAGGAGGAAGCTTTAATTTGATCTCTTTTTCCGTTGGTGGCAGGCATGTACCGTCGTCACAAGTCATCCATTCAATTAATGCAGTAATATTCGTTGAATCCTTTGCCGAAACCTCCACCCGTTGTGCAATAATAACTTTGCCCTCACATATACCGATTTCCATATTGAACATGGCATCAAACAATTTTTTTGCTTTTGTTAACAAATAGACCTTTCCATCAAGTCTTACACTCGAAGGCAATCTCAAAGACAGAGATGTGGGGTTTGGTCCGTCTGTATAAGGGCCCAAATCGTAAATGTGCCAATTCTGCTTGTCTGAATCAAAAACTCCAATAGCCTGCACTTCGTATATATTTTTCTCAATGTGGACTATTTTACCACTCCACTTTATAGGCTGATCTATCATTTGAGCTGTTGCCGATATGGTTGTAAATAATGAGAAAAGAATGATGATTAAGAAATTTTTACTGTTCTTCATTTAATAAATTATTTTAGAGTCTTTAATAATTCTTCTGTTCCTGGTTGTGATGGCCTTGGCGCAAATGGATCTAAAAATGTAAAATCTTTATTTATCAATATAAATCTTGGAATAAATGCAATTTTATATGGGCTCAGATAGCTGCTGTTCACATGTATAGAAATTGTTTCATGAACATGTTCCTTCATGTACTGACTCCATTTTTCTTTATCCTGATCTGTAGATACAGAAATAAAAACGATATTGTCGCCACCTTTAAATTTTTGATACAAATCCTGAAAGAAAGGATACTCCTTAATGCACGGGCCACACCATGTTGCCCAAAAATCGAGATATATGTATTTGCCTTTGAACTGGCTTAATTTCACAGGATTATTATTAGAGTCAAATCCTGTGAAGTCAAATACAGGAGCACCCTTTTTAATGTCGCTATATTGGTTTATGCTCTTATCAATCAAATCTCTGTATAAAGGAGTAGGCATTTTAACTTTTGCGTTTTCCAATTCCTTCTGAACGTCATTTGGGTTCACCCTTGGTGGAGAGCTGGTAAAACAGGAGGCATATTTCTGTAAAAGTTGTTCAGTAAGCTCATAATCCTCAATTCTGTCAATCCGGTTATATTTAGGTAAATACTCTCCTTTAGAGTCCTTTATCCAAACAAGTATCTTTCTGAATTCAGGCAAAACGATATTTTCTGCTTTTGCCAATCCCTGTCCATATTCCATCAATACTTTCCTGGATTGGTTAATCTGCTCTTCTCTGGTTTTGTTAAACAAATCTTTGTGTTTCTGATAATCGTATCCTTCTATGTATTTTCTTGTATGGAACGCTGTATACAACATAATACTCTGGATCACATTAGATTTTATCCGGGCTCTTTCGAGCTCTTTAAATTCTGTGGAGACCATTTTCAGATTATCAATGTCTTTTAAACTCTTTTCTGCTCTGGGCAACATATAGCCGGTAGTAAATTGTTGAATATCTTTTGTGATATTCTCCGCATTTCTTCCTAAATAACCAATGTCGACCTGAGAAAAAACCGGTATGGTTTTAAGGTAGTTACAAGCCTCACTTCCCTTTCCTTTAAATATAGAGCTGTTCTTATCCGAACAATCTATAACAAGTTGCAATTCATCCCCCGGAGTAAGATATAACGTATTAACTTCAAGCTTATAATAGCAGGGTTCATTGAGGTTGAAATTCAATTTGAATTCGTTGTTGGCATCTAACGTAACAGGGATATTGTCAGGTACTCTCAACCCGGATTTATCGGAAACATCAACAAGATATGTCTTATCTCCTTTAAAATTAAGAAGCTTACCCTTAATGGTAACTTGTTTGTCATTAATGGGAATTCCTTCTCCATTCTGAAGGCATCTTACAGACAAGCCAACCAGCTTGTAGTTCAGGCGGCCGCTATATCTGTAAACACTGTTGCTGCCATAGTAAAGATATCTGAACCATGTATTATTAGTGTTCTTGTCGTCCTCCGTACAACTCCACCAGAATCCACTGTGGCTTTTAAAGATAAAGGTTCCATTTTCATTGCGGTAGCCTCCGGGTAGTCCTGTAAAACCACTTTCATTGGTAGCGTTATTATTTAAGTACCATCCGGTGCTGCTTTTCATTTTTGCCCCTGCAACGTTTTCTCCACCTAAATAATCTGTCAGGATTTTCCACTCTGCATTACTGGGAACGTGCCAGCCTTTTGGTGCCAGGCCCCTTGGATCAATTATCGCAAACCGATTATACAATTTGCCGTACTCTTTTTCATTTCCTTTGTCATTGTCGTAGTAACACCAGGCAGGCTGACCGTTATTGGCAGCTTTCAGCCACTCTTCCTTAGTCTTAGCTTCAGGAATAGGGTCTCCATTGTTAAATATCGACAAATTAAGATTTTCCGATGTCCAGATCTGAGTTCCGATTTTAACGGAACTCAGATCCTGGGCAGCAGAAATCAAAGCAGAAATCACAAAGGTTGTTGTGATCAATAATGATTTATAGTTCATTTTTATAGGATTAGGCCTACTTAATATGTTTATTCAGCAATCTTCTTAATGCTCCGGCTTCGCAGTAACCTACTTTCATAGTAACTCCTTTTCCTTTAGGATCAATAAGAAACAATGTTGGATATCCGGAAACGCCAAAGTATTCAGGAAGATCTTTTTTAGTTTTATCATTCACCTGTGTCCAGACCATTCCGTCATCCTTAATAACCTTTAACATACGCTCCCTGTCAGACTCCTTGTCAACAGATATACTTATAATTTCAAGACCCTTGTCTTTGTATTCTTTGTATATCTTGCCAAGATTTGGAGCCAGTTTTCTGCACCAGTGACAATCTACATACCAGAAGTCCAGAATAACCCATTTGCCTTTAAAATCTGAAAGAGACACCATTTTACCATCAGGTGCCGGAAGAGTAAAGTCTTTCACCTTAGCTCCATCTGTACATCTGGCCATTGCTTCATAGTGTTTTTTTAAATTCTCGTAATGAGTTGTATAGCTGTATCTTTCAAATTGTTTCATGAACGGCTCTATTGTTTTGGCTCCCTCATAGCGAGTAAGGCGGGGAAGTATGACAAACGATGCATAATTGTTGTTTTCTTTAAGCAATTTTAGAGTCAACGTTCTCTCTTCCTCTTTAATTATTTCTGATTTTTCCCAGAGTTGTTCCAATTCTGCTTCTGTCGCTTTATTGCTATATGCACGTTGCCATGCGTAAAACGAGGCAGCAGAGGCCTCAGAAGATTTACTCAGTTGCTTGGTAAGTCTGTCAAGATTCTCATTTTCAGGAGTACCACCAATAGTAATGGCGTTTCTGTCAAACACAACCGTAATTTCTCCCGGCTCAAGAATTATTGAATTTCCTCTTCTGGAGTTTCCCTCAACAATACTTAAGGATGCCTGCCGTGGATATGTTCCTTCTGCCAATTCTCCCTTAATTTCAAAAGAGCCGTTGTTAATTAGAACCTTCTCACTTTTTGTTCCCCAGTCATTATATTCCAGTTCCAAATTCGGATTATTTTTAACAGAACCTTTTATGATGTAGGTCTTTGACTGGCTGTATGCGTTTAAGCACAGAGCCAGCCAGAGTAATAGTACAATTGTTTTTTTCATTTTTTTATGGATTTGTGAATATTTGTTAAACCGGATCCTTTATACACCTCACACTGTACCCTACCTTCTTATCCGTAGAAGCCCGGGTAACTAATTTGTCATAATAAGGAATCCAGTTATAGTATGCCGATGCACTTGTAACGCTTACAGGAGTAGAAGTCCAGAAATAGGCAGAAAAGAATAAGTGATAGATAATGATGCCATTACTTGGGCGGAAATCACCCGGAAGCGCAGTAAATCCAACTTCATTTGTTCCAAAAACATTTTGGCCATACCAATGAGTAGATCCGGCCTCTTTAAGCTTGCCCCCGGCAACAGTTCTTCCGCCAAGGTAATCCATAAGTGCCGTCCACTCTACATCGGTAGGTACATGCCAACCTAAAGGACAAATTCCCCGAACATCGGATACAGCATGCCAGTTATACAGTCGACCATAGGTATCACCATTTTTCAAGTCATTTTTAAAATTGCAATATGCTCCTGTAGTGAGAAGCCCCCATTGTGAGTCATCCGTAACATTTGCAATGCTTGTGCCGTCGCGGTACTTAGTTGTTTTCAGATTTTCCACCAGCCATATCTGGGTCCCTATTAGAATTGGATTGTATTTATACCCACTAACATCTGTTATAGGGCCAGATATACCGGCAGGAAAAGTTCTTGTAATGAAATTAAATACGGTGGCACCGCCATAGCTTGTGCCGACGCTGTTTGTTGCATATGCTCTCACATAGTACGTTGTATTTGGGTTCAGTCCTGTAATAATACTGACAAATTTCCCCGCTCCTGCACCCTCCGATGTTTTTGTGGTTAGTGCGATTGTTGGAAGCGGAGTTGTTGACCAAACCACCCCCCTGGCTGTTATTGCATCACCTCCGTCACTTGTAACTTCTCCTCCGCATTCTGCAGTGGTTTGAAGCACATTGACGGGTGTGTTGGTTGTTAATACAGGTAACTGTGGTTCAGGAGTCAGTGGAATTTCCTCCTTTTTACAACTATTGAAAAGCACTAAAAATGTTCCCATCCCAACAACTATTGGGATAAATAAACAAGAATGTAATTTTCTTTTCATAATTATTGATTTCTAAAAGCTTAATAATATTTAATTTTGTTTTTCGACTGATTAATAATAACTTATCAATCTCTCTGTGTAAGTAACGGGTCTTTGACTAACAATTTTAATTCGCCTGAGCCAATTCCCCTTTTTGTCAATTTTATCGTATTTGTTAACATATTTGGTACCCAAACTGCCTTGATTGTAATAGTCCCACACCAGTTCATGCTCGCTACTGCCTTGATTGACCGATGATTGGAGGTATAGACTTCCATCAGGATCATACCTGCTTACTTCAGTCATATTCCCTTGGGAATCATATCCATAAGCGTACTTAATTATAAGAGTACCATCCGGTCTCCTGACGCTCTCTTCCTGCAGTTTTCCCTCTTTATCATATAGGAAAGTATACCTGGAACTTAGGGTTCCCCCTGCATCATAGACGTTTTCTACAATTATGTTACCCTTGTCGTCAAAAGAGCGTGTGAATCTAGTCTGAACACTCCCATCTGAAGAGATGATTCTCTCTTCTTGCCTGTTACCATTTTTATCATAAAAGGCAGAATACCCCGAACATAACTCTCCGTTTAGACCATATGTGTTTTTTTCGGTTATATCACCACTTTTATTATACTTGTATGTAGATCTGAAAACTAAAATGCCATCTTTGTCAAAAAGGCTCTCCTCAAGCAAATTATTTGCAGAATCGTATTTATAAGTATTTCTAAACTCGCGGTAATCTCTTGAATTATAAGTGTCCTCCTCCGTTCTGTTGCCTTTGGAATCATATTTGAAAACCGATTTTGAAGAAAATTTACCATTTTTTTCAAATCCTAATCGTTCTGACAGATTTCCTTTAGCGTCATATTTACAGACAGACCGGAACAATAAAGTATCCCCGGAATTATAAAAACTTTCTTCGACCAGATCTCCGTGTTTGTTATAATTGGATATCCTTTTATTTTGCATGTTACCCTTCTGGACTCCATCAGGTTTTTCTCCTGCAGCAAAATCAATTTCGGTCAAAGAATTTACCTTCCCATCTGTTTTTTGTTCGGCAATGCATTTTATCATTTTGTTTTCATGGCCATCTGTGCCATTGTATTTTTCAATGATATTTGCAATTACTTCATGGGTAAGTTCATAATCTTTACTTAACGGAAAACCCTCCCACCTAACAAAACCTTTTGGGTCTATAAGGACATTATGGGGTATACCTTTTATTTCAAGAAGTTTAGATGTTCTGTTTTTTGTGTCAATGGCAATAGGCGTTTCAATAAGCATACTTTTAGCAGCTTCTACTTTTTCAGCTGTTTCTGAAGTAATAAAAATTATAACCAATTCGTTGGCAAACTCTTTTTGAAAATCGTTTAACTCAGGCATCGATTTGCGACAACCATGGCACCATGTAGAAGAAAAGTCGATTAACACGAATTTTCCCTTAGTGTCTGGTTTTTTAGTAAGCCATTGTTCAACAATCAACTCCGGAGCTTTTTGGTTTAGAATTGAATTTGCAAATAATTTTTTTGCTCCATTGGTCTCTTGGGCAACAACATCTGCCACCACAAAACACAGCAATAGCAATATTAACCGTTTCATATTAGTTATACCCCTCGTTTTGAATTATTTCCGGGCTTTGATTTATATACTTTTTAGCAATTGGCATTACCCAGTGAATATCGCCTGGCACTAACTGATCTCCAGTAAAATTTCTCCGGATAGTGATATTTGCATTTTCCAAAGCATTTAAACGTTTCAAATCGAACCATCTTAGTCCATTACCAAAGAATTCCCGTCTTCTTTCATTTATTACTAATTGGATAATCTGATCTTTGGTGTAACTCGAAGCAACATAGTTTTGATATGTTCCTGTAATATACCTTGTTACCCTAAGAGTATTTAAAGCTGCTATTGCGGCATCCAAATTAGTTGCTCCACCAATGCGGGCCAATGATTCGGCACGGATAAGGAACATTTCCGGAACAGTAACCCCAACTATAGGATAGTACTGAAGAGAAGTCCATCGGCGTGTAAGTTCTCCATATGTATAACTAGTGCCACTAAGTGAACCAAACTTAAGGAAAAACCGCAGATCGTTTACATTGTCATACAGGGTGTTTATTGTTTGCGCATCACTTAGCATATATGAGTAGTGATATGTACCACTTACCATACATACCTCTTTTTGACAAATAAGTTCTTTGTCATACCATGCATTGGCAACTATGGTTGTAAGAAACGCATTATAATTTGCTGTGCCCGAAACGCGGTTCATAGTGGTATTAAAATCATACAGGAAGCTTGTAATTGCCAGACCCAGATTAGCATTTTCCAATGCCTTTGCGTAATTACCCTGGTAAAGGTAAGTGCGGGCAAGGAGTGCATAACCAGACGCCTTATTTGGCCGGTGATTATACAGCTGTGTAACCGGCAGGTCAGGAATTGCTGTCTCAAGGTCGTTTATTATAGCATCGTATACGGTTTTAACCGGAGCTCTTTCGAGAGATGCTGTTAAAGAAAGATCTAGTCTCAGCGGAACACCGGGATCGGTTGCAGCACCTGTCGGAGTGTAATGCTTAGCATAAATATTCACAAGCGCAAGATGACAAAATGCTCTGTGGAATTTTGCTTCGGCTATCAGTCCCTTTTTTACGGATTCTGCTCCTGAAGCCTTGGGAACCCCGTCAACCGCAGTATTTGCAATGTAAATCTGCCCATATAATGAAAGCCAGTCAGGGTCCTCTACATCTTCTGTATATATTGCACCCTCTTTGGCCCATTTGAACAGGTCTCCCCTGTCGTTAATGGGAACCCCTGCAACGTTCAAAATTGTTTTATAAGTAGCAGAGTCGGCAACCTGATAATCATCCGTCAGGTAGTTAACAATACCGTATGTATTGTAAATCGTGCTTTGCAGACCAACGCTGTTTTTATTTCCTACAAAATCCAGCACCTTACGATAATCGTCGGTTGAGGATGGAATCATTTGACCTTTTGGTTTGATATCCAGATAATCATCACATCCTGTGGCGGATAGCAGAGTGGCCATAAATATGCCAATAAAAATATGTCGTGTTTTCATAATATTATCTTATTTAGAAAGTTGCCATTATACTAAATGCAAGTTCCGGACTGGTCCGCAGCAGGAAGTTGCCCTGCATATCAGGCAGGAATTCCGGGTCTTCATGAAATTTATTGAATGTGATGACACCCAGATTACGGCCTTGAAGCATAAATGTCAATCTGCTTATCATTTTTGGCAATTGTTTTTTATCAAGTGAGTATGAAAGACTTATACGCTGAACACGAATATTTGCAGCACTTTGAGTCTGATGGCTCCCGTAGTTTACAGGGTATGTATACCAGATTGTCAAGGCTCTTACCTGAGCACCGGTCAATTCATAAGGCATTTTAGGTATATCCGTCTTAAGCTCGTCACCCGGTTCCTTCCACATGTTCTCAAATTCCTTTGCATAGTGCGGAATGTAGTTTCCCTGAGCTATACCAAAAAGGTCGTTGTTACTGACCCTGAATGGAGCTACATGCTGATACACATGCCCGAATTTGTAACTAAGCAGAAAGGAGAGTTCAAATCCTTTATACGTTATCTGGTTGTTCCATGATCCATAATGAGGAGCCAAAGTTGTTCCTTCGTATTTAAGATCGGCAAATTTGTAGTTGTTCCATGTAGGAACCTGAGGTGTCCGCCAATTATAAAGAGAATCCTTAAAAATAAACTGAGGATAACCTGTTGCATCCAATCCTCCCCAAGGCATTGATACAAGATTAAATCTAGGCCGCCCTTTCACTACACGATATTGTTGATACATCAGAGCAGTAGAAATGGACGTGTTGTTAAGAATTATATCCTTGTCTGTCTGGGTGATAATATTCTGATTGTATGAATACATCAACTGAGTTCTCCAGGAGAATGAGCCTTTTCTTATTGGGATATATGACAATGTGACGTCTACACCCTTATTGTCTATTGCTCCAACATTGAACTTTGCGCTGCTAAAGCCATAAGTGCTGTTAATGTTTTTTGTAGCAAGCAAATCAGTACTTTTTTTGTAGTAGTAATCTATAGTACCACTAAGCTTGTTATCTAACATTGCAAATTCAAGTCCTATGTTAACCTGCTTGGTTTTTTCCCACCTTAGCTCAGGATTTGCAGGATTATTATATTTTGCCCCGGGTAATGCAAGGGTTGAGTTCGTATACGAACCGCCAATAGAGGCAATTGCATAAGGACTGGTAGATTTGTCAACGTTTCCGCTGGAGCCGTATGTTGCTCTTAATCTTAATCTGTCAATGAAAGGAACTTTAAAAAACGACTCCTTATCTATTGTCCAGCCTACCCCTATGGACCATAATGGAACCTGTCGGTATTTAGGAGAATCTCCGAACATATTAGATTGATCGAGTCGCCAGCTTGCGGTAAAGTCATATTTGTCATTATAATTATAGGCCATATTTCCGAATAGGGAGACAAAACGGTCCGTATTGAGATAGTAGTTATAAATTGTGGTCCACTGTGCCGAAGGGTCTATGAAATATGGAGACTGGGTGGACATAAGGTTTCTGGGATATTTTGTCAGATAGTCCATCTGTGCCACATATGAAAGCGTTTGTGGATCGTACCCGTAACGGCGGACATTGGATTTGTCGGCGCTCTGTTCACGAATTTCTGTACCTGCCAGAACAACAATATCATGTTTTTTTGCAAATTTCTTGGTATATATTGCGGTTCCCTGGATGTTATGTGAAAAGTTTGTGCCATACTGATGTTCCAGAATTCCTCCTTTTGGAACAGGTAGCAGAGCCGGTTGAGCAAATGTATTTACCAGGTTTCTAACGAGAAATGTTTGCTCATTATAATAGTTCTTCTGCTTTGAAGATCCAAACTCATACTGATACTTTGCCTCAATGGTTAGATCATTTCCAATTGGTTTAATCTGAACTCCACCTTGTAACCTTGTACCTACGGTATTTATGGTATTGTCCATATTGTCCCATTCCTGCTTGATGTTCCACTTCCAGTCATAAGGAAAATAGCTGTATTGCTTTACAACATCATCACGGATTTGTCTTCCAGTAGAGATTCCGGTGTATTTGCTCATTGAAGTGTAATTCCCGTTTTCATCCAATATGCGCTGATGTTGTGGAATGCTGAACAAATCATTTATTGACAACCCGTTCTTCTCTTCGTTTCTGAGGGTAAGGTTGACAGCAGTGGTAAATACCAGCCATTTAAGGGGCTTAGCCTGATTGGAGAAATTTACAACAATCCTGTCATCATTGTTGCCTTTATTAATTGCCAGATCTGTGTCATAGGCAACAGAGAAACGATAGTTGCTAAAACCCAGTCTCTGATTTACAGAGATATTATACTGTTGATGAACATTGTTTTGCAGAAAATAATCAGAAAACTCATTTCTGTTATCGTATGTTTTCATCTGTTGCTCCAATGCAACCAGGTCGCCCTGGCTGAGTATGCCATCACGAACCCTGCCTCGTACATAAAAGTAATCCGGAAGGTTTGTGTACTCTGTGGAACTTGTGGCATTGGATGTAAACCAGCCAGCATTGTAACGGTTTTGTTCTATCGAGAAGTAAGTTTCGGGATTACAGTAGGGTAGCTTATTGACATCTGTTTTAGGCTTGAAAGCAATATTCATGGAGAAATTGACTTCCGGATCGCTTACCTTTCCACTTGTTTTTTTCAGATTGATAACAATAACCCCATTAGCTGCTCTTGCTCCATATATTGATGTGGCTGCCGCATCCTTGAGCAGAGTTACGCTTTCTACGTCATTAGGATTTATTGAGTTCAATGCTCTGGTAAGATTATCAAAATCCACAGCATCTGAAGCATCTGTATTTTGATTTATATCTACCTGTAGTGGAAACCCATCAACAATTACCAGTGGTAGTCTGCTTGCACTGATAGTGGCAACACCCCTTACAGAAATTCCGGTTGTAGGGTCTGAAAGCAAACCACTCAAGGTTCCGTTTTCCAGTTTGTCCTGAATGTTATAAGAGAGTGTACGTTCCAACTCTTTTGTGTCAATTTTGGAAAATGATCCAGTAGTTCTTTCTTTGGGCAGGGTTTGATAACCCGTAAAAACTACTTCTTTCAGAGACGCTACATCTTCTTTTATTACAATATCAATAATTGCTCTTCCGTTGACAGGAATTTCCTGAGTAATATAACCGATATATGTAATAACAAGCACAGCATTTCCTGCAATATTGGAAATAGTGTACCTGCCCCCTACATCAGTGGTTGATCCCGCCCCTTTAACACCCTTTACCTGGATATTTGCATAAGGAACAGGAGAACCATCTTCTTCAAAAGATACCTTTCCACTAATTTTCAACGGAACCGTGACAGATTGACTACCCTCCCGTTGTTGAATGACAATCTGTTTGTTGTTAAAAATGTAGGTTAGATTGGTTTTTGCAAAAACCGAATTCAGGACAGAAGTAATTGTCTGATCTTTTGCTTCTACTGTAATGTTGGGAAAAGATTCCACCTGAGAACCTTTGTAAAAAAATTTGAAAGTTGTGATTTTTTCAATTTCTTTAAAAAACGTAACAATACTCACATTTTTTAAACTAATTGTAATTTTCTCTTGCTGATCCGCTCCATAAATAAGAGAAGGAGTAAGGAGGGATAAAACCACGGGCAATAAGACAAATTGCCGCAAAGCATGCCTTCCGCAGAAGCACTTTTTTCTAAAAAGTGAAAAAATTTTCATAGTTTTGTTTTAAATTCTTGTTAATACTAAGGTATTGATTGGTATGGCGGGAGAGAGTAAAGTTTACCAGGCCTTAAGATCTCCCGCTTTTTCTATTATTTAGAGTCTTCGACTATTAAAATCCCATTATCAATTCTGTATCTAACTTTAGCACTAAGAGCAATTGTTTTCATTGCTTCTTCAATATTTTCACGATCAAATTTTCCATAAAACTTTTCTGCCTTTGAGACAGAGGAAATATTAATAATTTCCACACCATACCATGAGCGGAGGTTGTCTAACATAGAATCAAAAGAAAGCTCCGTAAGGACCAAAATCCCTTTTTTCCACAAAGTCATTGTTTTTGAATCAACATTACTGACAGAAACCTCTCTGTCAAGGCGGTTAATTGAGTATTTCTCATCGGGGCTTATTATTTTACTTTGGCCGTCGGCAAATACTTTAACAGACCCCTCCACAAGAATAACAGAAGAGTTTATAGCGTTCTTGTTTGATTCTACATCGAAAGATGTTCCCAGTACCTCTACTCTCATGTCGGGAGTATTAACTATAAAAGGAATATCCGATTTAGTAACATCAAAATATGCTCTCCCAACCAAAGTAACCACTCTGTTTTCTTTTCCGAAACTTACGGGATATCTTATATATGAGTTTGAATTCAAATAAACTTTTGTTCCATCTGAAAGAACAATAGCAAATCGTTCTCCCGGAGGTATTGATACCGAATTATATTTAAGGCTTTCCGATTTTTGAGAATGACTAGTTTTCTGAGAGACATAAGAAATCTCCCTGTGATTTGCCGAATCGAGGTTAATCTCTTTTTCCTTAGTATAGTATGGTGATTTTTTTAAGGGATTTATTATACTTCCGTCCGATAATTCAACCTTAATTGATTCGGAGTTATACTTTAGTTCAGAAAAAGAGACGCTGGAATAATCTTTAGGAATTAATATAGAATAAAGCCCAAAAAGCAATATAATTGAAGCAGCAGAAGATACAACATAAATAAGTCTTGTTCTGATGTTATGCCTTCTTTCTCTTGCACGGGTATATTGTAAAAAGCTTAAAAGAGACTGTTTGATATGCTTATCGTCTGCCGGCATATCCTGAGCAACGTGCCACATCTTCTTATATTGCTCAAAGTATGTCTCATTATCGAAATTCTTGATCCAGACAGATAGTCTTTCAATTTCTTCCGGATTTGCACTTCCATTGAGATTTCTGGAGATCAGTAAATCGATTTCTTCTTCACTGGTTCTTGTTTGCATTACTTATCGGTATTTACCCTAAGACGCATGCAAATGGGCCGACCCCTAAAAACTAAAGAATAAATTTAAACTTAGTTTTAATTTTTCACGTAGCTTTTTATAAGCTATTGTCATTTGATTCTCGACGGTTTTTACAGAGATCTCTAAATCCTGGGCAACTGCTGCAGATGATTGCCCTTTAATCTTACATTTTACAAATATCTCCCTACATTTTTTGGGCAATGATTCTATAGAATCCAGAATTACTTGTTTTGTTTCTGATGTATTAATTCTCATTTCTGCCTGTGGGTCCTGGACAATACTTGTAAAATAAAAGTCCAAAAGCCCCTTCACTTCATATTTTGCAAGGAATTTCTTATGTCTGAGAATTGTTATACTGTTATTATATACAGCTCTATATAAGTATGATTTAATAGAGTCATTTATTACCAACCCTTTCCGTATATCCCAAAGATGGCAGAAAGTCAATTGCACACACTCCTTGGCATCTTCTACGTCGTTCAAAATTCTGTATGCATATGAGAAAAGATTACTATAATACTTAACAAACAAAAAAGAAAACGCATCCTCTCTCCCAGCGTTCAAGGCGTTAAGTAATTCTTCACTACTCAGACAATCATCAAAAGATTTTTTTACCTGCATGTGAGATCAATGATATACAATTTTAAAGATAATTAACGACAATCGCAAACTCTGTTAAAATTTAAACTAATTTTGCCATTCATTAACAGTAAATACAATATGACACAAGAGGAGCTATTCAAAAGTTTGATTGCACATGCCAAAGAGTATGGCTTTATTTTTCCTTCGAGCGAGATTTATGACGGGCTTAGTGCAGTATACGACTATGGTCAGCTTGGCGCAGAGCTTAAGAACAACATAAAAAAATACTGGTGGGACGCTATGGTACGTCTGAACGAAAACATTGTGGGTATAGATTCTGCAATCTTCATGCATCCTAAGATATGGGAGGCATCTGGTCACGTAAATGCTTTCAATGACCCGCTGATAGACAATAAGGATTCAAAAAAGCGATACCGAGCAGATGTACTGCTTGAGGACCACATTGCCAAAATTGAGGAGAAGATTGAAAAAGAGGTTGAAAAAGGACATAAGAAATTTGGAGAATCATTTGATGAAGTACAATTCAGAGCCACAAATCCTAATATTTTGAGGAACAGGGCAAAGGCCGACGAAGTTACAGCAAAGATGAACGAAGCCCTTAATGCAAACGACCTTGAGGCGGTTAAACAGCTTATAATCGATTGTGAAATAGTCTGCCCAATCTCAGGCACCAGAAACTGGACCGATGTCCGTCAGTTTAACCTGATGTTCTCTACACAGATGGGAAGCGTGAGCGAGGACACAAATATAATTTACCTCAGGCCAGAAACTGCTCAGGGCATTTTTGTAAACTTCCTGAATGTACAGAAGACCGGAAGGATGAAGATACCGTTTGGAATTGCCCAGATTGGAAAAGCATTCAGAAACGAGATTGTTGCAAGGCAGTTTATCTTCAGAATGAGAGAGTTCGAGCAGATGGAGATGCAGTTTTTCGTGCGTCCGGGAGAAGAGATGAAGTGGTATGAACATTGGAAAGCTGCTCGTCTGCGTTGGCACAAGGCGCTTGGGCTCGGCGATGAGAAATACAGGTTCCATAATCACGAAAAGCTTGCCCACTATGCAAATGCAGCTGCAGATATTGAATTTGAGTTTCCGTTTGGTTTCAAAGAGCTTGAAGGGATACACTCACGTACCGACTTTGACCTGAGTCAGCATCAGAAATTCTCCGGTCGTAAGCTGCAGTATTTCGACCCAGAAACAAATGAAAGCTATGTACCTTATGTGATTGAGACATCAATTGGTCTTGACAGGACCTTCCTGGCAGTCTACTCTTCTGCATATTGTGTGGAAAAACTAGAAGATGGCGAGGAGAGGGTTGTGCTAAAATTACCTGCAATTTTAGCTCCCGTTAAACTTGCAGTGCTTCCGCTTGTTAAAAAGGATGGACTTCCGGAGATGGCACGGGAAATCATGAACGACCTTAAATATGAAATCAACTGTCAGTATGACGAAAAGGACAGCATTGGCAAGAGGTACCGTCGTCAGGACGCAATAGGAACGCCGTTCTGCATAACAATTGACCATCAGAGTCTGGAAGATAAGTGTGTAACCATAAGATACAGAGATTCAATGGAGCAGGAGCGGGTTCCTGTTGAGAAACTGAGATCAATCATTGAGGAGAAAATAAGCTTTAGAAAAGTATTGGAAAATATTTAAAATAATAATTATGAATAACTTATCTGTAAATTACATGGGGCTCTCTTTGAGTAGTCCACTAATTGCGGCCAGTTCCGGTTTGACATCTCAGATTGATAAGGTTGTTGCTTTTGCAAAAGCCGGGGTAGGAGCCATAGTAGTCAAGTCCCTTTTTGAAGAACAGATAATTAACGAAGCGGAATTTATAAGCAGCCGGTCTGCTGACTATCCTGAGTCTGCAGATTATCTATATCACTACCTTCGCTCAAGTTCTATCTCCAAGTATCTTGATTTGATAAAAGAGATAAAAGCAGCTGTGCAGGTCCCAGTAATTGCAAGTATCAATTGCTACTCTCCCGGAGAGTGGATAGCTTTTGCCAAAGAGATTGAGAATGCCGGAGCAGATGGTCTTGAATTGAATTTTTACTCACTTCCACTGAATATACTAAAGAATTCAAATGATATTGAAAAGCAGTATCTTGAGGTAGTAGGAAAGGTTAGTAAGTCATTAAAAATACCAGTTTCGGTTAAAATAGCGAGCACCTTCACCAATATTCCCGGTTTTGTAAATGGCCTTAAAGCCTACGGGGCAAAGAGCGTGGTTATGTTCAACAGATTCTACAGCCCGGATATCGATATCAAAAAGGTAAGGATGATTGCAGCAAATGCATTTTCATATGAAGAGGAGTATCTTACCGAACTGAGATGGATAGGGATAGTATCTGCCTTGGTTCCCGGTATAGACCTTTCGGCAAGTACCGGCATACACAACGGAACGACTGTAATTAAACAGATTCTTGCAGGGGCAACAACAGTTCAGATGTGTACATCTTTATATCAGAAAGGGGCAGAGGCTATCACTCATGCAATTGAAGATATTAATCTGTTTATGGATGCACAGGGGTTTGAAAACCTGTCTGACTTCCGTGGAAAACTGAACTATTCAAACATAGAAAACCCTCAGAGGTTCGAGAGAGTTCAGTTTATGAAGAACTTCGGGGAGTTGTAGATTGTGACAAAATTCACCAAGGTTAAATAAATACGAAATTCATCCGGTTGATAAAAAATGCTATAATCCAAAACTGAAAAAGATTTTTTTTGAAAATATAGGAAATACAAACAACATTTAATACAGTTTATTCATAAACCCCAAATTGGCATTTTTCATTTATTGATAAAAAACCATTGTCATTTTGTTTATAAATAAGTGAATAAAGATAAAGAATGGATTTAAGGAATAACAGTATATGATATGGCTGCAATAGGACACATGGCAATTGCCTCAAGAAGAGCTGGGTCTGGAAAACAATTCCGTTCGACTAATTTACTTACCTCCCCGAGGTCTAGGTCTGTCGTAATTACCCCATTTGTAAAATTTGCTTTCTCAGATGAATAATTAAGGAAAATTTTCCCATCACTAAGGTCTACACATTCTCCGCAAAAAAGACACCATTCAAGTTTAATCATATAATCAACTTCCGAAGGGGGATTTGAGGTATTTGTTTTACCGGTTGCTGCAAATGCTACCAAAAACAATGGTATTGAAAGAAGTAATACGACCAAAAAGCGAGTATTTTTTTTTTGTCCAATAATTTTTTTCATAATAATAATATTTTAATGACAATGGTTATTCAATTTTCGTTGTGTATTTGTATAGACTTAAGTAATTTTATATTGATAATATAATTGTTTCGGATTAATCCAGTTGCTCAAAAAGATATTGCAGGAGCAGTTTCATTTTTGACACCATCTTTAGAGATAATCTTCCATTTTTTTTGAGTTAAAATACTCAAGATTTTTTCTTCATTTACCTTCATTTTTGAATAATATATTCTGATGACTGCTTCGTCATCGTTGTTCAATGTCGATTCCACACCTAATAACCCATCTGTTAAAGAAAGGTAACTTGCTAGAACAGGGAGGCCCCTCGCTACCATTGGCTTTTCAATATCCGGATAGACAACATCATATATTGCCAAGGTTTTCTCATCAATGTTTTCTTTGAACATTTTCTTATACGGGCGGAAAAGCAGTTCTAGCAACTCTCTTTTTGAAACAGTGTCTATTTTATCATCTGCATTCACGAACCTGAAGTCGACCTTCTCCTTTTTTACTTTACCCCCATGCATAAGAATATCCATCTCCTTCATCTCAACAACCTTCTTAATGTAATCAATATCAACCGCTTCTGCCATATCCATATAGATCCTTAGTGTAAGGGGTTTTGAGTATTCAGATTCCAACCCATAGTACTTTCTTTTCCCTTGCCTGAATTGCATCCCCAGATAATTCACATCTACAGGATCGGTCATATTTTCCGTATGAATGGTGACTACCTTGACACTTTTAACCTCTTTAGACGGCTGTGATATCTTAAACTTTACGGGTTTATAAATGCTCTTTTCAATATCGCTGACTGATATCTCTAGCGGATTATATAGTATTTCTACCCTGTGGTGCTGGATGTATGCCTTTACTCCATATATCCCCGGGATGTTTTGCACCTTTTTAGCAAAATTCATTGAACTGGCGTAGCACTTGACCGATCGCAACCCACGTATCTCTATTGATTCTGTTTTTGTAGTTTTATAATTGCCCCATTTGAGATTTACCATTGGAACTTCCCACTTACTACCAATTACAATTCCAATTAGAAACAGGAGCACCACAACAATGGGCAGTATAAGGTGAAGCCTTTTGTTCCCATTTACAGATAGGGCAGAATATTTACATTCAGCAATACAATCGCAACACATTGTACAGTCTACGTGTTTGATAACGTCACTCTTATTAACGGGGATATTGTATGGGCATCTTTTATCGCACTCCTCACAATTTGACATGCATTTCTTCTTGTCCCTTCTGATTTTGAGCAATGGGAACACTTTTACCTGTTTAAAGAATATCTCACTTAGGTAACCTATTATGCAAATAGAGGCAAGCAGCAAATACCATGGCAATTTAAGCCCAAGAAGGAATGAGAGATAGTAGATTAAGAACAAAGCTATTGCTGATAACAGGTACTTAAAAATATTATTAATGGCTCCCAACGGGCATATATATTTGCACCAGAACATTTTAATAAAGAAGCACCCGATTAAGAGCAGGTAAATGGCGGTCAAGGACATCCAGATGCTTATCTCTCCTTTAAATCCTGTTGCAAGAGCATAGTATGGGTCAAATTGTTTGCAGAATAGCTCTGATGAGGAGATAGAGATATATAAAACAACAAAAAGTAGAATATATTTGACCGACCTCAAGATTTTATCTAATACCGAATCTTCCCTGACGACAAGCTCCTTGAAATTTAAAAATTTCCTGAGTTTTGTCAGAAGTTCGTTAATATAACCTAATGGACACAGGTAAGCGCAAAAAAGCTTGCCCAATGAAAAGACAGCAAATACTAGTAGTATTCCCAAGGCAATCTGAACAGTTGTCATGTCGCATGCTAAACTGTCATTCACAAAAAATGATGCCAATGCCTGGATCCCTCCAAAGGGACAATAGGCTTCCATATTTGAATTTTTTGAAAGTTCGAAAAAATCTAGAGCGAATAAGCAGATAATAAATAATATAGCTAATTGAATAAATATTCTAAAATTTACTGAATTAAAATTCCTCATAACAATTACCTTACATTATTAAATTAACAACAATTTATTTTTAAAGATAGTAATATAAATCCTGACATTGACAGATTCAAACATCGAGATATTCAAATCGCTCTTTATCAGTTACATATGATTGACGCAACACTAATTGGGTGAAATAAGCAAAAAAAAGATATATTTTTGCTCGTGTATATTCGCAAGAAGAAAAATCGTTCAGGTACAACAAGTGTAGTTGTAGTGGGTAAAAGCAATGGAGTTTATCACGAGATTCACACTATTGGTGTAGGCTAGGATAATACGGAGATCGAATCTTAATCTGGTCAGGACCTACGAGGAATTTTGAGTATTGTTGTGGCAGACAGGATATTTTAGAAGTTCATGAAAAGAATAGGAGGAAAAGTAAATTATCGAATACTTGATATCCAATGTTGAAATCGTTTAATAAATGGTACTCAGCTAATAATTAAACAGGTATTTAAAATTGTTGGATTTGATATCATAGAGGAAGAGAAGTTAAAGCAATTGAAAAACACTCGTTTAAGCCATCCGATGAGCAAATTGGCAACAGTAGATTACCGGAAGTATCATTTTGATAAAGATGTACGGTTATATCGGATTTATCGCTTTCTGGATAAATTGCACAGGATCCTACAGGAGCATATACATAAATACGCGTAGAAAAACAACTCTCCTAACACCTAAACACAAATCTTTCGAAAAATTATTTGATGAAATTTTATTGAAATATTTTAGGGATGGTTCCTTGTTGAATTCAGGAATTCGGTATTGCACCTGACTCTTTCCATTTAGTCGCAGTTTAATAAGTTCGTTTTTATAATTGTCGTTGTAGTTTAGAGAATAACCTTTTTCAAACAGATACATAAACTAGAGCCTTTCCTTAAATGATTTAATAAATAAACCCCAAAAGTTTTTGTCTAACTTTTGGGGTTCATTTCAGTACCGGATTTAGAACGAATATCCTAAAATAATATTGAAAAATCCTGATTTGTCTTCCGGTTGATATTGAACATCATAAGCCTTAAGGAAAGAGTAGCTGGCATCCAGATATATAGAACCTCCGCTTTTGTTTATTGAGACGAAGCGTGAGTATCTTCCGCCGATTGAACCCTGTAATTTGCCTGCGGTTATGTATTCAAATTCTCTGTTAAGCAGGGTCTCCTGCTGTTGAGGAATAAGATCTTCCGAAACATCTCCTGCAGCTGTTGTGGATATATGCTGAGTAAGCTTATTCCCGCTCCCTTTTCCATATACAGCAGAAAGGTTAATATCAAACATGCCCTTGTTAAAGGTAAAATTCTTTCTGGCCTTGAGATATCCAGTGTTCACTTTAAAATCCTGGGTAAAATAGAAAGGACTTATAAGCGAACTTAAGGCGCTTTGACTTACGTGGTTGTATCCTACTTTAAGGTCAAGACCAGGATTGCATTTATATCTGCCAAAAGCAACATTGTATTCGGCATTCAGATTAAAATTTCTCTTTGAGAATGCCCTGTTGAGGCCATAGTAGAATGTAAACTCCAATCCCCCTATTTTTTCCTGAGTAGTTACCTTATCGTAATTCACAGCGTCGCTGTAGCTGGTGTTAAAATTCAGATAGTGACGTAATGTTTTTGTTTCATACTGAGCCTTACCTTTGTACTCATAGATCTTTGCCTCTGATTGGGAGAAAGCCTTGTCTGCTCCTGGTCCTGTTAGCCCTTCCTGGCTCTTATAGGTAAATTCATTAAAGAAGCGGAAGTTGTCCATTACTAATTCCAACTGAAGGGAGCCTCCCTGCTGCACATCAGTAAATGGTCTTGACAGATCAAGAGCTTCTTGTGTCCATGTACCCTCCATGCCAAACCAAAGTCCCTTGAAGAGGTACCCCTGATAGACAACATCGTCATCTGCTACTTTTGAAAAAGCAACCTTTTCAAAAAACTTTCTGTAGTAGTAGTTGACCCCTATGTTTAAATGACCTGTCTTATATGCCAGACCCCCTGTTGCCTCAAAGTCAAGAAGGTCTGTTCTGTGACGTAAGTCTCTTCTCTTGGCAGCGAGTGCGGTTTCATAATTAATAAGCATTCCAATAAAGAGATCTTTGGCAATTGGTGTGGATATCCCTCCAGAAAGTTTATAGCTCTCTTTTACAAAATCACCGGGATTATCATTGGCAACTGATAAAAGATATCTCTCAGGATAAATGAGACCCGACCATCTTGTATTCTTTCCTGTAAAGTTGTTATAGTCAATTTTGCCAAAAAAAGTTGTTTTATTAATCTTTGTATATGACGAAGATCTTATTCCAAAGTTGTAGCTGTTATCTGATTCGTAATTTCTGACAAGTCCTCCGTCATTCTTGCCCATGTAGGCTTCGATGATTGATGAACTTCTGAAGTCAATAAAGTGCAGTCCCGCTGCATTATAACTATCTGTCCAGGTCTGTTTTTTCTGAAGGTCCTCAAAGTGATAAAGACACTTCTCCTGCACATTTCTTCTGTTCTGGCCAGCTATTGGTAAACTTAAACAGAGCTGCGAGAGAACGAGTGCAGATATAATCAATATATATTTATGGTTGTATTTCATAATCGCTGTTTTTCTCTAGTTTTTAATTGATTGACTGGCTCTTATCTCAAAATCGTTATTGGAGTTATTGGTGTCCATGTAGACAATTCGACCTCCTGCTTTTTGAGTGGCAAGGACGTCAATTTTTCTATGTAGAGTTTTACCAATATTTCTGTCGCCGTCTCCCATAAGGGCATATCCTGAATCAACCGAACCAGGGAGTCTTTTGAATTTTGTATCTCTGTCAAAACACTCAACTCCGTCCAAAATCCAGGAAGATGGTATCATTACATATTCATTGGCAGAAGAGGATCCTGGTTTACGTTTTCTGTTTGCAGGATCGTTCACATAAGCATGTGCTCCGGTGACAGGTATGCGGAATATTACAGCTGAAGGACTGGAAACGGAAAATGTAAAAGCAGTGGATGTTCCCTGCTTCCAGAGAAGGTCCAGCCAGTGATTTGCAAGATTTGGTCCGGGAGATGGGTGATAACTGGCATTCGTATATCTTTGATTATAACAAACCCAATAACCGGGAACATTTAGATTCACAGAATTAGGTCTCAGAATGGTATGGTCTATAGCAGCATTCATTGCTACCACAGCCTGCTCACCCGGTTGAAGAGGATGACTGGTCCCGCTTCCGGGGAATTGCCAGACAGCCTCAACAATCGGGATAGTGTCGCTGATAACCCTCTGGCCATCCGCAGCAATATAGCTCCAGGGAGTCTGGCTGGTAGGTGCATTATAAGGGTCTACGGTTGCAAAGCAGACACTATCCATATAAGCAACTTCGTCACTGTTATTGTATACTATGAAGTACTTATCATAATTGAATGTCTTATTATCTGGTCCTACGCATCCGCTGTAGTAGAGCTCTTTAATTATAAGCTGACCTGCATAGGAGAGAACAAGTTCCACCGACAGGTTCAGATCACCCTTAAGAGTATCTGTCATACGAACCTGATCTATACTTCTGTTAAAAATGGGTATAGCTCCAGAAATCGGAGTCCCTTTGTCTGAGACAGATAAACGATAAAATCCATATTGTAGTTCCACTGTAGCTTTACCCTGATCATTGGAGGAGAGGTTATAAACGGCACCATTACTTGGATTGGTGATTTTTATCTCAGCTCCTGCTTTAATCTCGTCATCGAATCCTTCTGGATAGACAAGTGTAATATTAAGTTTCTTAGACCCTTCTAGATAGGGATTCTCATCGAGTAGCCGTTGCAGTTCCTGCTGACAAGAAGTAAGAATGGTGATAACAGCTATTATTGATATATATAAAAATCTTTTCATGTTTCCTGGAGATTAAAATTTAATTCTGAGTGTTGCTCCGTATGCAAAATCGATGTTCCTCGAAGACTTAACTCCGGTAGCCCAGCTACGGATAAATGGATTGCTCTTTGTAAAGTTGTTAACATAAAACGACAGGGATGCAATATCTCCGATCTCTTTGGTAATACTTAAGTTGGACATAAAATAGGGACCGTTACCATTCCTGACATATGTAAAGACATTGTTGGAGCGGCCAAGCAGGTATGCAAATCTTGGATCAGCAGCTTCAACAGCGGTAAAAGGTTTTACCTTCTGGTCGAAAGTCATATAGGCTACAGGCCACATCCCGGAGAAGTATTCCTTCTGGTTATATACGCTGCCCTCTATCCTGTTTCCGTTCCCGTCGGTAAGATATGCCCATTCTTTGCCGTTATAGTATGTTAGATTCTGAGTTTGTGCATAGAGAGTTCCCTCTATTCTAAGGGAGATTGTCATCCTTATCTCAGGAATATGTGTGGTGGCAGTAAAATTGGCATTTACACCATCTGCCCATGATCCGTTATACGTTGAAACATTACTGGTGCCCCCCAGATAAAATCCAATAAACTCAAAAGAACGCCCGGCAGTGGTAGGCAGGGTTGTGTGAGGTCTGCTGGAGTAACTAGGATATAGTTTCTCAGATACGAATTTTGAATAGGAGTAACTGGCATCAAAACGGAAAGAAGTGCGGATCGCCTCAATTTTGCCAAAATCCAGAGAGAGCTCAACTCCCTGCCGGGTACTTGGCATTCCATTAGACTGCATCCCATTCTGAACAAAAAGCGTATCTCTTATCGATTTAGGGATTAAAACTTCTACAGATGATGAGTTATCAAGGTCTTTTACAAATATATCACCTGTAACCTTGTCTACCCTGAACTGTGGATTGTTTGGTACGGTGTAGTTCTCGTCGGTTTTTGAATAGGCGTAAGGGACATAATAGGTATAGGTTTCATATGGATTTTGTGCCTTATTATTGTAATATATCAGGGAGAATCCTATTCCTCCCAGATTACCTTCTATGCCAGCCTCTATGTTGCGGCTTCTGGACCACTCGAGATTGGGGTTGAAAAATTCCCGAAATACATGTGTATTGGCTACATAGAAGTAATTGTTCTGCGTCCCATAGTTCTTGGAATATACCCGTATGTCTTTGTATTCATCAAGCGGGTAAAGCACAGATAGAGAAGGTAATTTCTCCATGATACCCCAACCGCCCCTTATACTCAGATTGCGAAAGAATCTCTTTTCAGATGCCGTCTTTTCTATCAGTGTATATCGTGCGTTGAAACGAGGCGAAAGAGAGATTGCTTTCTTATATACCATTCCTTTTATAAAATTGGCATCCATCCGCACTCCTCCTATTAGGGAGAGAGATGTTTTACCGATAGGGATCACTGCATTGTCCTCAATATATGCATTGATATTGTTTAAAAAAGGAATATCGGTATAAGGTCTTGGCCTTTTTCCGTCAGGATAAAGGTCATCTGCATAATATACTCCTTTACCTATGTTCCCACTGGTACTCCAGCCCAAACCGGCTTTTGCCTTATTGAGTACCTTTCCGTATTTCCTGTTGAGATTTGCTTTAAGATCTGCTCCTAGTGACAATCCCTTGCTGTCGTCTATCCTCAGGTCATAATACTGTGCAGGGAGATAATTTGCCTCATAATAACCACTTTCAGTGGAATTAACTGAAGGCATTGTTGTGGAAAAAGAGTGGTATTCCTGTTTTTTATAGTTCTCATCTTTATAGCTGCCGTTAAGGGTCAGATTAAGAGTTGTAATCCAATTGCTGTTAATAAGCCAGTTGGCAGAAGTGCCAACACGAATGGCGTTATCTGCGGTAGATTCCCAGGTGTCTTTATATGCATCAGGATCTTGTTTTACATCCTGATGACCAATTGTTCCGCTAATATTAAAGTTAAACTGAATGGGCTGAGTTTCGCGGTTAAAGGTATTTGAGTAGTTGACCCCATAACCATTTCTATAGTATGTAGTATAAGGTGTGACAGGATTTTTAAACGCAGTTGCATACTCTGCATTAATGTTAAGAATACCTCTGTCCTTTAATAAGTCAAATCCCTTGCTGAGTGAAAGCTGTTTTGTTGTAGGATTCATAGAGATAGTGGCAGAGTAGGGGGAATAACCCTTTTTAGTCTTGATTATTACCATCCCGGAAGTCATGTCACCATATTCAACTGATGGAACTCCTGTTATCACCTCTACCGACTCAAAGTTGGAGGCAGAGAGGTTCCTTGTATCGACACCGGATGCGTCTGCAAGGCTGCTGTTGGAGGATAATCGGACACCATCAACTTCAACTGCTGTACCAAATGAACCATTACCGTCTCCGCCTCTGATTGTGAATATGCTTTTCTCCAAAAGATCGAGTTTCTGGGTTTTACCCCCCGGCATCAGACTCATAATGTCTGTAGCTTTAATGACCTGGAGGTGATCTATAGCCTGTCTGTTCATCTTGGTGGAAGTACTCAATGCACTCTTATTTTCCTGAGCGGTCACCACTACTGTCTGTAGTTTGAGGTTGTCTTCGTTTAGTTTAAAGACAAGGTTATCGAGGTCTTTTTCTATAGTAATGTTAATCACCTGTGTCTGATATCCCAGACATGTGATTTCAAGCTTTGTAGTACCAGCCGATACCTTGTTGATTGTAAATTCACCCTTTGCGTTAGTTGTGGCCCAAAGGCTGAGCTCAGGAAGATTTATCAAAGCCATCTCAATGGGAGTCTTCGAATCAGTTTCGTAAATGACGCCCTTAACTGAGTAGAGCTTTCTGGTTGTCTGAGCCGACATAATTGTTGTTAGCCCAAAACAGAGAAGAAAAAACACTAATAGTTTCCTTTTCATAGTTGTGATAGTTAGTTTAATATATAAGATATAGTTGCGTAAATTCGTGTTATTTATCTGTAACTTTAATGCTGTTAATAATAGATTTCACACCCTCAAGTTGTAGCTCAATGTGCCCTCTGTCTATCGATCCCTTCCTGTATCTTCTGGCCGATGAAGCAAGGTCGGCTTTAAGTTCATTAAGTTCGTTCCAAACAATGGTTTGCAGGTCATTCAGATAAAGAATGTTTACTCCCATTGTCTTTGAGACGTCCGCAACATTTTTTGGAGCAAGCCCCTTAAGTCTGTCGATATATATTTTATGAAGGCTCCTCTTGTTTACATCCATCGGTTCTCCTTTGTAAGCTTCCTTAAACAGAGAATGTCTGATATCGCTTAAAAGCTCTTCCGCCTTATATGCATCGGGGTAATTATAAGAAGCATCCAACATTCTCGAAAGTGCAGCCATAGTGAGAATATCGCTAAGGACTCCTGCCTGAATGGAGCGGATATTTCGCTCATACATTCCCGAAGCATCAAATTTGGCAATAAGATCCCTTCTTATGAGCCATTGTGGCATTTCGAACACATTCTCCTCAATAAATTTGAGAGCCCTTTTCTGCTGAGTTTTTTCAACAGGTAAATATGCTGCTCCCTGCTGACTCTGTTTTTTATAGGTCTCATATATACCACCAATATTTGTGCTCACGTGACGGACATATCTTCTCCACTGGTTGACAGTTTCTTCGTAAAAGTCCTTTACCGGAGAATAGCTTTCGTGAGGCTCAACAATCCATTTATCAAAATTGGCCACTACGTATTGTAAGTTTTTAAGTCCGTACTCTCCTGCAAGCATTGGATCGTTACCTAGATCCTCTGTCTGACCTCTCGGGTCGTTCTGAGTAAGGCCATGTTTGATATAGAGATAGGTTCTGTCTCCAACTTTCTCTTCTACTATTTTGTCAAGTATGGATATCTCCTCACGAGGAGTCTTTGCACCGGGAATAATACGATATGCCCAGTTAATCACATACTTGTCATATGGTCCCACTATTGGGATATATCTTTTAACACCGTCTCCGGGTTGTGCGATATAGTTGTATCTTGAATAGTCCATTATAGACATTGTGGTCCCGAATTTTTCAGTAAATGTTGGTGACCTGAGCGAATCTACAGGTATTGCCGAGCTTGCTGCAAAGTTGTGCGGCAGACCTAATGAATGGCCAACCTCATGACAGACAACCTGCCTGTAAAGTTCTCCCATTACCTCGTCGCTCAATGTAAGAGTACGTGCCTGCGGATTGGATGCTGCTGTCTGTATTTTGTACCAGGTGGACACTAACTTCATAAGATTGTGGTAAACACACACATGGGTGCCAACAATCTCACCTGATCTTGGATCTGCAACATGCGGCCCGTAAGCATTCTCCTCTTCCGAAGCGAGGTAGTTAACCATGGAATAGCGAGTATCCATTGAATCCCAGTCTGGATTTTCCTCTTTTGACGGAACATCCTTTGCCAGAATTGCATTCTTGAAACCGGCAACCTCAAATGCGGCTTGCCAGTCCTCAATGCCTTGCTTGAAATACTTTACAAGCTTTTTAGGTGTGGCAGGGTCTATGTAAAATACTATGGGATTTTTAGGTTCGACCAACTCTCCTCTTAAATATGCCTCCATATCCTTTGGTTCGAGCTTCCAGCGACGAATATATTGCGTTCCTTTAATTCTGAAGTAGTCATATGAGAAGTCGGTCTGACCTTGTGTGAACATACCTATCCGGTCATCTGCAATTCTTGGCATCATCGGTTTCTCGGGAAGAAGAAGCATAGAGTGGTTTATCTCGAAAGTTATGAATCCATTAGTTTCTACGCTGCTTTTTGTCTTCCCTGCTTTTTTGTATGTTTTCTGGGTCCTGCACTCTATGTTTGTAGGGAAAGACTTCATGTAGTGTATGAAACTCTTGTTGTCCTCTATTGTTCCAATGCCGAAAGAAGATTTTTTCATTTCTGCCAGACCAAATGTTATAGCATCTTTAGAATAAAAATCAGTTACATCAATAACAACTGAAGAGTCCGGACCGAAGCTCTTTATGTCAAACGAAAAGAAGATTGGTTCAACAAATGAATTCGTAAAGGCCGTGTAAATATCACTCTCTTTATCTGCAACGTTATAAATATAAGGAGAGCGTATATATATTTTCTTGCCGTTCAGCGATTTCTCCCAGCGAAAAAGGGTTTCACTCAGAGACTCTCCTCCATATCCTGCTCCTCCACCTGTCTTGACGGTTCTTACAACCAGGAGGACCTCTCTTCCTAAAATGGCTTTGGGAATTTCGAAATAGTACTTTTCTCCAACCTGATGTATGGCAAACATCCCTTGTTGCGATATAGCCTTAGATGTAATGACGTCTTTGTAAGGCTTTATCACAGATGGAGGGGTCGCCTTTTCCTTGGCGGTTTCCGCTGCATTTTCTGTTCCCTCTTTTACCTCTTCCTGAGCAAATGATTTAATTGGAGATAAAGCGAGAATTAAAACCATGCCTGCTGTAATTGCTTTGCAGACTTTCAGTTTGATGGAGTAGTTTTTCACAGTATGTATTGATATAGATAGTTAATAACATTGAGTACTATCAGGTTATAAAAAAAACACCTACATCCTAATGTCCATAAGGGTTTGCAATGTAAGAAAAAATTTGAAAAATCACGACAAATTCTTACTTAATCAGTTTCGGTTATACCTTAGGACTATTAAAAATGCTAATGGTTTAAAACGCCAATGTTATAATTTGTAATGTGCTAATTTGCTAATTTTGCGTATTTAGAGAGAATGGAGAATAATTCTTTCTTGATGATTGGTTTGGAAATGTGGTCGTTACAACCGGCCGTGATAACCATTTCTCTGTCGTTTGAAAGCGCATAGGCCGTCTGGGCAATAATGATGACATCTTCGTTAAATGAACGGATCTCCTTTGTTGCTTCAAGACCATCCATTTTTGGCATCTTGATATCCATAAGGATGATATCAATATCGGGATTCTGTTTAAAAATCTCAATAGCCTCTTTTCCGTTTCTGGCATGCAGAATATCCGCATCAATCTCATTAAGAAACTGGGTAAGAAGAATGTCGGAGGAGTTGTCGTCTTCTGCAATTAATACTTTTAACATACTCGATGATTTTAAACCGGATTTTTTATTTGTTGGATTATTTGTCTGAGGTTCACATTTTGGCATACTCTCGCAAGGGATTGTAAAATAGAAGCTCGAACCAAAGTCAGGTTCGCTTTTTACCCATATTTTACCCCCAAGAGCCTCAACATAGGCCTTTGTGATAGTCAGACCCAGGCCAGCTCCCTCATAATCCTTAGAAAGAGATGTATCTGCCTGAATAAAACGGTTAAAAATAACCTTCTGTTTCTCACTTGATATACCAATTCCTGTGTCATGTACAAAAAATGTGAGTTCATTATCTACTTTGTCGAAACCAAACTTGATAAACCCGTCATTGGTAAATTTGGAAGCGTTTTTGACAAGGTTTGTGACTATTGAATATACTTTTTCTCTGTCCGACTTAATTGTTACCTCATTGGTGGGAAGCTTTTTATCCAGCAAAAGCTGAATGCCCTTTCTTTCAACTTCCGGTTTAAAATATGCATATATGTAGTCCAGCAACTCGTTCAGGTTAAATTGAGTTATGTTCAGGTCAAGCAGACCGGACTCAATTTTGGAGATATTAACCAAATCGTTGATTATATTAATCATGCGGGTACCACTCTCTTCAATTATCTTTATATATTTTTGCTGTTGTTCTCCGGTAAGGTCAGGCTCTTTTAGCAATCCGGCAAACCCCATGATGCCATTCATAGGGGTTCTTATTTCATGACTGATGTTAGTAAGAAATGAGGACTTGAGCCGCTCAGATTCCTCGGCTTTCTCTTTAGCAGCAATAAGTTCCTCTTTCTGCCTGAGATGTAGTCCGAATATTTCTGCGATTTGCTTGAATTCCCCTGGTACCTTCCGGAGCTCACCGACATGCATAAGATCTTCAGTGGCAATAATAGATTTTATGAGGTTAAGGGGTCTAACAACCCACCTTATGAGAGAAAAACGAATAAGCAACCATGAAACAATAATTGATGCCAACAGCAATAAAATCATGCGGGAAGAACTTTGTTTGAAAAGTTTCAACCCTTCATGCTCTCTTGTGAACATTATACTTCTGATTGGTTTACCATTCCATCCGTTAAGATTAACAGATGTAGAGACCATAAACTTGTCTTGCTTTGCCGGAGTGTTGTCAGGTTCCAGTAATGAAATTGTTGTCCCGCTCAGGTTAGAGAGTTCTTCTATAAACCGGTTGTTCCATAGTTTTGCAACAAATAAGTAGCCGCTGGGTTTTGTTGCTTCATGTGTCGGGTCATTTGAAGGATGTACCGATGCCCCGTTTATCTCAAAAATTCCTTCGGAAGTTGCAATATAAAAGCTTATTTCAGGGCTTTTTACAAACTCAGAAAAAACAGAATCCGGAATAAAATGTCTAATTTTTACATCATCCGAGGATGCTTCATGAATGATGTTCAAAGTTGGGTCATACACAGAGACATAATCCATATGAAAAGAGGAGATTATTGTAGAGATGTTCTCTTGATACCAGTCCTTATCGTTGTATTTCAATGCACTAACGAACTCGTCCCAGTAGGTATAATCCCAAGCCACGTCTCCCTGGGTTCTGTTACTTATTTTGATAAGAGCATTTACTTCCTGTTCCAGCTGTTTCTGTGATGAATCAAAAACAATGTTGTAGGATCTTCTTTCTGACAAATACAGAGCCATCATAACAAGAATAAACAACACCCCGGTTATTGTTATAATAAGGAGCAATCTGCTGTTTACGCCATAATTCCTTTTCATCTGAAAAATTATTTATACAAGCTTACCCCGATTGTGAAAAAAATTGTTTTTGTCTGCGGGTTTGCAATCAGACTGAGCAGCAAGTCAAAGTTACAGTTGTCAGAAAATAGCATCGGCTGTCTGAATGTTGCACCTAAATTCACAAACCCTGCTTTTTCTGCATAAAAAGATCCCTTTGGCTGAAAACCGGTAAATATCATGAGTTCCGCTCTTTTAATAGGTTGGACAAACTGCAGTTCCAGATAAATGCTTTTTGAAGGGTCCGAGCCATAGAAAAAATAGCTACCCAAAAGATTAAACGGCAACTTATCTCCGCCCGAGAGCAGAATCTGACCTTCCAGGAGGTGCGATGTAGATTCGCGGGAATAATTAAAATAGGCAGACGGATTTGTTTTGCTGTAAGACCAGTAATCCCATACAGACAGCGATACCGGCCCAATCTCTTTTGATATATAAAAATCAAGTTCATCATCGCCCGGACCCGCTATTCTGAAGGCCCCCCAAGCGCCTATTGTAAAATTTTTCCATGACGCTGACACTCCGGGCTGCAGGCTTGGAACATGTCCATAATCCTGACCCCTCCATATATATTGGCTGAATATATCTGCGCTTCCGGAAAAAGTGACTGATTTTGTAGAGTCTTGCTGTGCTGACAGAGAAATGCTGCAGGTAGACAGAAGAAAAAACACGACAAACACTTTCGTGGTGATATTTGCTTGCATTGGCAAAGAGTTAAAATATTCTATACAAATATAACATTTGTAAGACAATATTTATACATAAATAAAAAACCTGCAAATCATACGATTTACAGGTTTTTTATTGAGAAGCTCTCATTTTGTCGGGGTACTCCGACTCGAACGGAGGACCCCCTGCTCCCAAAGCAGGTGCGCTAGCCAACTGCGCCACACCCCGAAAAAAGAACTATCCCTTTTTGGAAAGGGATTGCAAAGTTATATAGGAATTGTTAATATGCAAAAAAATGTTCAAAAACTTTCAATTTGTATCTTTGGGGGAAGAAAGTCGCCCCTCAATAACTCTCTGTTGAGAGAGAATAGTTTCTGCCTGTGTTTGAATCAACTTGAAAATTTCAACAGGGATGGTCATATATTCTACTGTCTTGTCGGTCAAAACATGGGGCTTGTCATTTTTCTGAATGTCGTGGTCAGTCTCGTTTAACAACATACTTCCCTCTCCCATTCTCAACCATACAGGATTCAGCTCGGGAAACGTTAGAGCAACTTTCTGTAAGATGTTATCACTTATAGACTTTCTAATGTTATTAACATACCCGTTTGAGAGTCCGCACCTTTTTTCGAAGGCGGACTGACTCAGTTCCTTATATTCCAAAAAGAATTTAATTCGCTCTTTTACAGACATTTATGAGGGTGTTTTAAAAATGACACAGAGGTTAGCTCTAAAATATTTTGAAAACACAGAACAATGTTCTAAATTGCGTATCAATAAAGTGCGTATCACTAACATATGTAACATGTCAACAAATATAACAAAAAAATCGAAGGTTACTCCTCCTCCTCATGGTTATATAAATGAGATAGCAAAAATTCTGGGATGCCACAGGGTTACTGTAAGTAATGCTCTTATGAAAAACACAAAGGGAACACTGTCCGAAAGGGTAAGGCAGATGTATAAAATGAAATTCGGGAAAGAGAGTGATGATTCTGCCTCTCAAAGTGAAGAGTGTAACCGCCTTAGGACTCTTCTTGCCGATATGAGTCATGAAATAAGGACTCCGATGAATGGCATTCTGGGTTTTGCAGATCTTATGAAGAGCACTAATCTTACCCTCGATGAACGACACCGGTATATAAGGATAATTGAGGATTGTGGAGCACGGATTCTTCATATTGTCAATGATATAATCTGTATATCAAAGATTGAATCAGGCCAGATGACTGTGTGTCTCTCAGAGACCAATATAAAGGAGCGGATAGAATTTATCTGTGCTTTTTTCAGACCGGAGACAGAGCGGAAGGGCATAATGATTTCTGCTGATGCCTGCATGCCCGAGAATGAATCCACAATAATTACAGACAAAGAAAAGATCAATGCCATACTTATGAACCTTGTTAAAAATGCAGTGAAATACAGCGATAAAGGGACAATTGCCTTAGGGTGCAAGAGAAAAGACAGTTATATTGAGTTCTACGTGAAAGATACGGGGATAGGAATACCTAAAGAGAGTCATCAGGCAATTTTCAATCGCTTTGTCCAGGCAGACACAAAAGATAAAAGAACTTTTAGTGGGGCTGGACTTGGCCTCTCTATAGTGAAGAGCTATGTAGAGATGCTGGGTGGCAAAATATGGATTGACAGCGAAACAGGAAAAGGGTCGACGTTTTATTTTACAATCCCGTATAACAGAAATCTCTAATAATAATTATTTTTTTGTTTTTTTGATTTTGCCACATTAATAATTATTGAAATTATAAAGCCAACGAATATACTAGATGCTATCGGTGCATCCCATGGGTATGCCAAGAAAGAAAAAGGATTACCGTCGATATAAACGTTTAATACTAAATACAAAACATATACGAGGACTATCTTAAGAGTGAAGAATATGATACGAATAAAACCAGGATTGTTCATATTGTTTTAGGTTTTGAGCATAAATATAACTTCTGGAAATAGAATTTGCAAGAAGCAATAGGCAGCATGTTAACATACAACGATATTCTAAGAATTTTCGTTTATAATCGAAAAAATGTTATTTTTGCACAAAATATTCGACTATGGACGAAAAAATCAAACTACTAGGAAAGTATAATTTTTGGAATTCAGAATCGTTTGATTTTGGATTTAAACGCGATGAATACACTAATAAGATAAATGATTATGTCGGCAATCGACTCATCAAAGTGCTTGTTGGTCAAAGACGTTCAGGTAAAAGTTACATCCTGCGACAGGCAGCCAGACAGCTTATCGACAAAGGAGTAAAACCTGAAAATACACTGTTTATCAATAGGGAATTTGCCGACCTTGATTTCCTGAAAACCTATAAAGAGTTGGATGAACTTATAAAACTATATAAAAAGGAACTTCAGCCAACGGGCAAAATTTACATTTTTATAGATGAAATACAGATAATTGAGGAATGGGAAAAGGTTGTCAATTCATACTCCCAAGATTATTCCGACAGCTACGAGTTATTTATCACCGGCTCAAATTCTAAAATGCTGTCAGGAGAATTAGCCACACTTTTGTCAGGACGGTACGTCTCTTTAGAGGTTTTCCCTTTCAGTTACTCTGAATTTTTAGGTATAACAAATCAGGAACGTGGCCGTCAAAGTTACATGGAGTATATGAACAGCGGTGGACTTCCCGAATTGTTTATGCTGCAGAAACAAGAATTGAAACGCAATTATATATCGGCTATTAAAGATACGGTTTTACTTCGTGATATTATCCAAAGAAACAATATCCGAGAACCGAAACTACTTGAAGATATTTTTATTTTTTTAGTGAATAATGCTTCCAATCTTATATCAATATCCAATATCGTTAAGTACTTCAAGGGGCAGGGACGGAAAGTAAGCTACGATGCCATATCGAATTATATTGGGTATATAGAAGACTGCTTTCTTATACATCGTTGCGACCGATATGATATAAAAGGGAAAGATACACTTTCGGGTAACGCTAAGTTCTATATCAACGACTTGGCTTTCAAAAATTACCTTTATCCGGGATTCGGTTACGGATTTGGTTATCTTGTCGAAAATTTGGTCTATCTGGAACTGCGTCGTGCAGGATTCGATGTTTATGTGGGAACTCTACGAAATAAGGAAGTAGATTTTGTCGCAAAAAAAGCAGATCGGGTAATTTATTTGCAAAGCACCTATATGTTAACAGACGAAGCAACCATCGAACGTGACTATTCTGCTCTCGAAGCGATTGATGACAATTTTGATAAAATCGTTGTTTCGCTTGATGATAGTGCCTTGCCATTAAAAGGTGGGATTAAACATCTGAGGGCTTGGGAATTAGGTCGTTTTTTGGGGAGTTGTGATTGATGATAGGAGATTGCCTCACTATGCTTGCCCCCTTTGGGGATTGCCTCACTTCGTTCGGCGTTCCCCAAGTTGGGGGCTTAAAAGGAAAAAAGCCAACTGCCTTTGGCAGTCGCTAAAAATGCAAAACCCGCATCTGAGCAAGCTCATGCGGGTCTTTCTTTTGGAGATTGCCTCACTATGCTTGCCCCCTTTGGGGATTGCCTCACTTCGTTCGGCGTTCCCCAAGTTGGGGGCTTAAAAGGAAAAAAACCTTATGCTGCGCATAGGTTTTTTATTTACACCTTCGTGTTAAAGCAAGCTTTACACTTGTTGTAAATAAAAAAACCGGTCTTGTGCCCGGCTTTTTTCCTTTTGCGGTGAGGGGGGGATTCGAACCCCCGGAACCCTTACGAGTTCGGCAGTTTAGCAAACTGCTGGTTTCAGCCACTCACCCACCTCACCAAAATGTTGGGTAACATTGCTTTCACAAGCGGTAAGTACCGCAAAGGAGTGCAAAGATACTAATTTCTTTTTATGTGCAAAATTAGTTTGATATAGCTTCGGTACTCACACCTTCTGCTATCTCGCTTAAAAGTGCTGTCAATTGGTCGGCTTCCTGCTTATTGTTGAAAGGGCCTACAAAATAAATGGTTTTACCATCAATCACTTTCATTGCTATATCTCTGTCGGTGGTTTTTCTTATCAAATCAAGAACCGGTTGTGGTAGTCCTTCTGGATACCGTCCAAGTTTTACGTGGTAGCTTTTCTCTATATCGGGTATACCTCTGCTTTCAAGCATCCTTGCCTCTTTTATGCCGATACTTTTTCCATTATGGTAAGCTATAGCGATTACCTTAGGAAAATTCAGGGCTTTTACCTTGGCAAGTGCCAATGATAGCTCTGCATATGATGAGAATCTCCCCACGGTATAGTTGTATTTTCCCGAAGGGGTAATGGTTTCAAATACCGGGCTTAATCCGTTTAGTGCTTCAGTGTCTGCTTTATTGGAGAGAAGGAATAACTGAATGCTGTACACCAATCCGTCAGGAATGGAATCATTGGTAATAATTACCGGTTCTTCCTGAATTTTGAATGTGTAATCTACAAGAACAACAGGAGAAAGGATCTCCATTTTTGGGAGAGCTCCATAGAGTGATACTTTAGCTACCAATGGTTGTCTGAGAGCATTTGAGTCGGGGGTAACTACTGTATCGTTGAAAAAATCCTCTCTGGGTATCAGTACGCCCTGACGCAGAAAATTCATTTCCCGCTCCTGAATCAGCTGATTTACAGCACTTAGTTTTGATTGTTGCTCCAGAAGCAACAATTCGGCCTCGCTAATTTTTTTACCAAGAAGAGTTTTGTCGTCTGTATTAGACAGTGTGTCATATAAAGCCCTGTTTGCGTTTATCTCTTTGTTTGATTTAGATATTTCGTTCTGTATCCTCCTTACATCTTTTACCATATTTGTATAGTCGCTGGTTTGGGGATTTGTACCAAGAGAGTCTTTATCCTTTAAGGTTTTATTCTCCCGGATATTAGCGGAGGTGTCATATTCAGCCCTTAGAGAAGATATTTCAATAGCCTCTTCTGTTGTTATTGCGCTTTTTACAGGAGTGTTTTCGAATTCGAGTTTATATATCCTTATGCTGTCTTTTGCTGATATGCTCCTCGTGGAGGCAAAAATTGAATAGTTTTCATCATCTGAATTAATAAACAGATAATCATCGTCGGGAGAGGAGTAGGGGAAGCCAAGATTCTGAGGAACTCCCCAGTTGCCGGTTTTCTCATCCCAAATGCTGACATAAAGGTCAAACCCGCCCATTCCATAATGGCCATTTGATGAAAAGAATAATTTTCTCTTGTCCGGGCTAAGGACAGGAAAAAGCTCATCTCCGGAAGAGTTTACAATGTTATTCAAAAGCTGCGGGGGAGTCCATTTGTCGCCATCTATATATTGGGTGGAGTATATGTCCCATGCCCCCTTTTTATCTTGCGCAGAAAAGTACATTACATTCTCACCTTCTCTGTGAACCATTGCATTATAGATAGGATAGTCACCTTTGTTCTTGTTCAGAAAAGAGGGTACCAGAATCCATGTACTATCCTTAATATCGGGATAATAAAGGAAAAAATCTTTTAAAGGGACATCCACCGAACCGTAAACTTTGGGTCTGATGCCATATTCTAGCATCTTGATTCCGTTTTCACTCCGGGCAATCTGATCTATAAGGGCTTTCTGAAAACTTGTATCTGTTGTGGCAGCATAAATTTCTTTATAAAGAACAATAGCATCATTAAAATTGTAGCTCTTTCTCAGTTCTTCTGCACGGGAAAACCTTGTTTTTTCATCTGGTGTTTGTCCAACTAAAAGACTTCCTGCAAGCATCGAAATTGTGAGCGCGAGGATAGACTTTTTCATACATCATTAATATATTGACCAACAAAAGTACGAATTTCTTTATGTTTTGGGAAAAAATACTACTTTTGTACCCTAATTTTCCTTGAATTATATAATTTAAACTAATATTCCATGCAAAGTAAAGGTGCCATTCGTGTTTTGGCAATTGTAATCGCCCTAGCCTGCTTATACCAGCTATCGTTTACTTGGGCAACCAAACATCAAGAGAAAAAATCAAGAGAATTTGCAGCCAGTGCAGTTAAAGCAGAACAAGCTTTACCTTCTTTTTCAAATGTTTCTGATCTGGATAAAGCTTTTTATCTGGATTCTGTAAGTGCTAGAAAAGAGAAATTCTACATAGACTCAATTTCTGCCGAGAAGGTATATCTTGGTTTTACTTACAAAGAGGTTAAAGAGAAGGAGATAAGCCTTGGTCTTGACCTTAAGGGAGGTATGAACGTAATGCTTGAGGTAAGTGTGGCCGAACTGGTTAACTCTCTTGCAAACAACAATACCTCACCGCAGTTTACGGAGGCAATTAAACTGGCAAAAACAAATATGGCCAGTTCCCGTACAGATTTTATCACTCTTTTCGGAGAGGCTTGGGATAAGGTAGCTCCGGGACAAAGACTTTCGCAGATTTTCGGGACATATGAAATGCGCGACAGAATCAAGCCGGAAACTTCAAACGCCGATGTTATAGAGGTTATTAGAGAAGAGGCAGAGAGCGCAATCTCAAACTCTTTCAATGTTCTTAGAAATCGTATAGACCGTTTTGGTGTAACTCAGCCAAATATTCAGAAAATTGGCAACTCAGGACGTATTCTTGTTGAACTTCCAGGTGTCAAGGAACCTGACCGTGTACGCAAGCTTCTTCAGGGAACAGCTTCGCTCGAGTTCTGGGAAACATACGAAAATCAGGAGATATATCAGTTTCTTGTAGAAGCAAATAAGGCAGTTAAAGAACTTTCAGAAGCATATGCAACTTCTCCTTCGGACTCACTTATTGCGGCCGTGGCAACAACTACCGACACTCTAAAAGCTGCCGGAGACTCATCTAAGGCCAGTGCTGCCCTTCTTAGCGAAATCAAAGCCGACGATTCTCTTAGTGTAGACCAGGCTGCTGTGGCAAAGGAGAATCCACTGTTCTTCCTGTTGAATCCAAATGTGTCGCAAGGACAGCTGATCCCCGGACCATGTATTGGAAGGGCTCACTACAGAGATACTGCAAAAATTGGCTCGTGGCTGAGAATGCCTCAGATTTTGGCAATTCTTCCTGCCGACCTTAAACCTATGTGGACCGTTAAGGCTATTGATCCTGCTGGTGTTATATTTGAACTTGTAGCTATAAAAGTAAATACTCGTGACGGAAAAGCTCCTTTAGACGGGGGTGTTGTGACCGATGCCCGTAAGGAATTCGGGAGCAGCGGAGCACCTGAAGTTGGTATGGGAATGAATGCCGAGGGTGCAAGGACATGGGCAACAATGACTGCCAATAATGTTGGCCGTTGTATAGCGATTGTATTGGATGGTATGGTTTATTCATATCCAAGAGTAAATGGTGAGATTACAGGAGGACGTTCTGCAATTTCGGGACACTTTACAATACAGGAGGCTGATGACCTTGCCAACGTTCTTAAGTCGGGTAAGCTTCCGGCGCCTGCAAGAATTGTTCAGGAGGCAGTTGTTGGACCAACACTGGGTAGCGAATCAATCAATGCCGGTTTCTTCTCCTTTGCGCTTGCGTTCCTTCTGGTTCTTGCATATATGATTCTTTTCTATGCAGGAGCGGGTTTGGTTGCAAGTATTGCTCTTGTATGCAACGTTTTATTCCTGCTTGGCGCACTTGTGTCATTTGGAGCTGTTCTCACATTGCCGGGTATCGCCGGTATCGTTCTTACCATGGGTATGGCGGTAGATGCAAACGTTATTATTTATGAGCGTATTAAAGAGGAGCTGAGAGCGGGTAAGGGTCTGCGGCTTGCAATTGCAGACGGCTACAGTAATGCATACTCTGCTATTATTGACGGTAACCTTACAACCATTATTACAGGTATTGTCCTGGCAGTATTCGGAACAGGTCCGGTTCAAGGTTTTGCAACAACATTGGTTATTGGTATAATCACTTCGCTTATAACCTCAATCTTTATAACTAGGTTGATTTTTGAATGGAGACTTACCAAAAACAAACCTATCACGTTCTCTAACAAGTTCACAAAGAACTTCCTTACCAATACCAAATTTGACTTTGTGTCTATACGTAAGTATGCATACATCTTCTCAATATCTGTTATTGTAATATCCCTGGCGTTTGTATTTACTAAGGGATTCAGCTATGGTGTTGACTTTACGGGTGGTCGTACATATGTTGTCAGGTTCGACAAAGAGGTTACTACAAGCGAAGTACGTGCAGCCGTTTTGGCCGAATTCAAGGAGGGTATAGAGGTTAAGCAGTATGGTGGTGGTAGTCAGATGAAGATTACAACCAAGTATCTCATAAACGACAACTCACCAGAAACAGATGCTATTGTAGATGGTAAATTGTACAACGCTCTTAAAGATAAGTTTGCAACATCTATTACTCTTGATGAATTTACAGCCACTACAGATAATCCTAACGGAATAATAAGTTCAGAAAAAGTTGGACCAACAATAGCTGACGATATAAAGAGAAATGCTGTTATTGCAGTAATTGTTGCACTCTTTGCAATATTCATCTATATAGGGCTACGCTTCAGAAACTGGTCCTGGGGAACAGGAGGTGTGGTAGCCCTGTTGCATGACTCAATATTTGTTATTGGATTCTTCTCTATTTTCTCAGGGATACTTCCATTCAGTCTTGATATTGACCAGACGTTCATTGCTGCAATTCTTACTGTTATTGGATATTCTATAAATGACACCGTTATTATCTTCGACAGGATTCGTGAGTATAGGAAGCTATATCCTAAGCACGATCTTGCAAGAAACATCAACGAAGCTGTAAACAGCACCCTTGCAAGAACCGTAAATACAGGAGGTACAACACTGGTTGTATTGCTGGCAATTGCACTGTTCGGCGGAGAGGTTATCAGAGGTTTCTCGGTTGCTCTTATAGTTGGTGTTATAATCGGTACATACTCCTCTGTATTTATCGCTACACCAATTGTTTTTGACATCTTCAAGAGACAGGAAAAGAAAACCCTTGAACTGAAAAAATAAATTTTTGATATAAAACCAACAATAATAGGGGCTGAAAAGTAATTTTTGGTCCCTATTATTTTTTTGGAAAATTCAGCATAGGAAAACACTGGCTCCCAAAAGGGATCAAAATGGAAAATAGAAGGAACTAAAAAATCAAGAAAGTAAATTATGTGCGATAGTCTGCAATGGCATTGCAAAGGATGCATTTGGGCGCCCACTACGTGAGTGAAGCGGCAAAAAACAACAGTGCTGGTGGTGAGTTAGCCTATTGAATAGGTTGCGAATATAAAAAAACCTGATAGTACTAAAATTGTACTGTTATCAGTGTCAGCAACAAAAACAGAATGTTTGGTCAGCTTTTCTGCATTATATTATTAACTTTGCAGTAAATATTCAAAATTGATAATAAAATGAAACTTCCTTTTGCAGAATCCTTTAAAATTAAAATGGTAGAGACCATAAAAAAGAGTACAAGAGAAGAGAGAGAAAAGTGGATGAAAGAGGCAAAGTACAATCTGTTCAACCTAAAAAGTGACTATGTATTTATCGATCTTCTTACAGATTCAGGCACAGGTGCCATGAGTGACAAACAGTGGGCAGCTATGATGGAGGGCGATGAGAGTTATGCAGGGGCGAGGTCGTACTATAATTTAAAGGAGAGCATTAAGGATATTACGGGTTTCCCATATTTTCTTCCTACTCATCAGGGGAGGGCAGCTGAAAACGTGCTTTTTTCTGCTATTATAAAGGCAGACGACATGGTTCCGGGGAATTCACACTTCGACACAACCAAGGGGCACATAGAGTTCCGCAAGGCCCATGCTATTGATTGCACCATAGAAGAGGCAAAGGACACAACCATAGAACTTCCGTTTAAAGGTAATATGGACCTTAACAAGCTGGAAGAGGTGCTTAAAAAATATCCGAAGGAGAAAATCCCTTGCATTGTGGTTACTATTACCAACAATACTGCCGGAGGCCAACCTGTTTCTATGGCAAATGTTAAAGGCGTCTCTGCACTGGCAAAAAAATATGGAGTAAAAATACTGTTCGATTCGGCTCGTTTTGCAGAAAATGCATACTTCATCAAAACAAGAGAGGAGGGTTATGCCGACAAGAGTATCAGGGAGATTGCCTTAGAGATGTTCAGCTATGGCGACTTTATGACAATGTCTTCTAAGAAGGATGCAATTGTAAACATGGGTGGTTTCCTTGCTTTCCGTAATGAGGAAGATTGGCAAAAGTGTCAGATGTACAATATTATGTTTGAGGGATTTATCACATATGGCGGTATGTCGGGCAGAGACATGAACGCTCTTGCTCAGGGACTCAGAGAAGGTACGGACTTCGAATACCTTGAAACCCGCATAAACCAGATAGCATATCTAGGCAAAAAACTAGATGAGTACGGAATTCCTTATCAGAGACCTGCCGGGGGACATGCAATTTTTCTTGACGCAAAAAAAATTCTGACACATGTTCCAAAGGAGCAACTTATAGCACAGACACTGGGCATAGAACTATATCTTGAGGCTGGCATAAGAGGAGTGGAAATTGGTTGTCTGCTTGCCGACCGTGACCCTGAAACCAGAGAAAACCGCTATCCGGAACTTGAACTCCTTCGACTGGCAATACCACGCAGGGTGTACACAAACAATCACATGGACTATGTTGCAGCCGCAATTAAAAATGTTTATGACCGCAGAGAGTCAATCACAAAGGGATATGTTATACTGAAGGAGCTTCCTATAATGAGGCACTTTACTGTGGAACTGGGACCGGGTTAATGGGTTAATGTGCTAATATGCTAATGTGCTAATGTGCTAATATGCTAATGTGCTAATATGCTAATGTGCTAATTTGCAAATGAGGGGTTGCCCTTACAAAATATTTCATACCCGGCTGGAAGCATCCGGGTTTTTTTGTGCTGAAATCCGACTACCCAATATACAGTCCCTCTATTCTTACTTTGTAGGAGCCGTCTCTCATTTTTGTTACAGCATTTACAAGTCCGCTGTGGCGCCATTGCAGCATGCATCGGTGAGGTAGAAACCAGTAGCGACGTCCCAATTTTATCTCTTCTCGAGTCTCTCTGATTATTCCTTCATACGCTTGTGAAACATAAAATCCAATATCTTTAAATCCCTCGGCCCTGGGTCTTAGTGGTCCGGTTACATTCCAGTAGATAACACCATTACGGGCATCTACATCATATACTACACCACAATGTGTTACAGGACAGCCACAAGACATACCCATTGGTCTGCCTATCATAACGTCACCTTTCTTAATATCCAAATCTTTAACAAGAGCCGGGTTATAAGGAAGAATTGTCTCTTTTGGACCTGGTTCACCATCAATTATATCAAGAATAAAGTCAAATTCTCTTTTCAAGCTATCTTTCCACTCGAGTTTTTCGCCTAAGTTTTCGTCTCCGACACAACTTGAACATGGTTTCGCTGTGGTAAAATCGGGTTTCTTCTTCTCTGTTATGTGGATGCACTTAGCTATTTCTGCCTTTCCATCCATGATAGCTCTTTCAAAGTCATTGCATGATTTGTAGCCGCATGCTCCACAATTTAAATTTGGAAGTATGATTTGATTTTTTTCTGGTATCATATTTAATGTTAATTAGAGAAAATGTTATTTAATTTTTTTGTTGCAATTTTTAAGGAATCCATAAATAGCAAAAGATCAGCCTCAGTAGTAAAACGGCCAAAGGTAACTCTGATGCCCCCTCTTGCCTGAAACTGATCCAACCCGATGGCCCTAAGTACATGAGAAGAGCCATTGGAGTGATTGGACGAACACGCCGATCCTGCAGAGACAGCAAAACCCATTTCATCAAGGAGAAAGAGCAATCTTATTGTTTCTCCTTCCAGGCCGCCTAAGCAGAAGCTAAGATGACAGGGAAGCCTGTTGAGCTCATCTCCATTTATATACGCCCCATCGAAATTATGGATAAGAAAATCGGATAATTTTTTCCTTAAGGCTGTTAGCCTGGAAAATTCTGACTCCATTTCAGTATGACATATTTCTGCTGCCTTTGCAAAACCTGCAATACCAGGAATGTTTTCTGTAGTTGATCTGAGTCCGCTCTCCTGTCCGCCACCATGTAGCAGAGGCGTGATTGTCACCCCTTTTCTGATATAGAGGGCACCGACTCCTTTAGGGCCGTATATTTTATGAGAGTTTATAGTTAGCAGGTCAATATTGGATTTTTCTACATTTAATGGAAGCTTGCCGAAACTTTGGCAGGCATCACAATGAAACAAAACTCCCTTTTCTTGACAGATTCTTCCTATGTCATCAATAGGTTCCAGAGTGCCGATTTCATTATTTGCAGACATCACAGAGACTAGAATGGTATTTTGTCTGATCGCATCCATAAGAATTTCCCGATCGAGGGTACCCTTACTATCAACGGGAAGAAGTGTTATCTCGAATCCCTGTGATTCAAGCCATTTGCAACTGTTCAGAATACAATCATGTTCGATTGAAGATACAATAATATGGTTCCCCTGATTTTTCCTGGAATAAGCTATCCCTTTTATAGCAAAATTGTTTGACTCGGTTCCTCCGGATGTAAAGCATACCTCCTCGGGCTTAGCACCAATATAATTTGCAATAATTGCCCTGGAGTTTGTTACAACATCCTTTGCTTCTGTTCCAAAAGAATGGAGACTGGAGGGATTTCCAAAGATGTCATTATTATATTGAGAGATAATTTCTGACACTCTGTCGTCTACAGGGGTAGTTGCCGCATAATCCAGGTATACTCTTTCCATAACAATAATTACTCACCTACGTAAAATAGCTCTTGCTCCATAGTTCTCAACACACCAAAATGGTGTTTGGATCCAATCTCTTTTTTTCCGGCACAGATTGTACATGTGCCAACAGGAGGATTTCCGCGGAGATACATGGGAAACTCTATTTCGGATGTGTTTATAATTTTTTTAATAATAGGGTCAATCCCGATTCCATAAAGAGCATTACTCTCAACTATCGATATCTCATTTGCCGATTCCAGTACCCTATATCTGAATACCTCCCTTTCTGCCTGAGATATAAGGTCAATTTTTGTTATAACACAGATGTCTGCCAGTGTAAGCATCGGACCAATCTTTCTGGGCAGATTCATACCACTTGTTGCTTCAAGCACAGCCACTCCCAAAGAGTTTTCTACGTAGGGAGAACAACGCAGACACAATCCAGCAGTCTCAACAAAAAGAAAATTTGAGCCAACCCTTTCTGCCCACTCTACTGCCTCGTCAAGAACTACCACGTTGCAATGGTCGGGACAAAGTTCGCCGGAATATATTTTCTTTACAGGAATACCGAACTCTTTTTTTATTGCTTGATCTTCATCCGCATAAAGGACATCTATTTTTATATATGAAGTTTTTAATCCTTTAGCAATCATTCTTTTTATAACCTGCCGGATAACAGTTGTTTTTCCACAAGTAGGAGGGCCGGCAAATACAATTAATTTCATATTCATGATGGTTTATTTTAATAATAATGATAGTTCATCCAGCTTGTTTATATTTATCTCTTCACCGGCCCGGATTAATCCGCGGTAGTACAAAATTATGTTATCCATGGTCTTAAGCTTGTCTGCTGTAGCTCTCTCTCCCTCGTTAGATTGAATCAATTTTTGCATGGCTCCGTTCTTCATGATTATTCTGAAGTCGGAAAAAAGAGCAATTGTAGGATCGTGCGTAACAAAAACAAATATTTTGTTGTATCCTTTGAGAAGTTCAATCGCCTTAGTTTTATTTATACCGGCATTCTCAATCTCGTCCAGCAGGATAATGGGAGAGTTTCCAATAATTACAGCATCGGCAATTAAGAGTGAACGGGTCTGCCCTCCAGATAATTCTGTCATTGCAGTCTCTTTTATTATTGCTTCTCCTGTAAGCTTGTTGGCAAAACTTATAGTCTCTGAGACAACATTCTCAATATCTTCTGCACCACGAACCGTTGCATGAATTGTAAGGAATTCGCCTACAGGCAAATCGCTTAAAAAATTTGTATGTTGGGAGATGAGGGCGATAGGGTGTTTTGAGGGATCGAAAGAGAAATCCTCAGGAATAACCTCATCATTTATTAGTATTTGCCGTCCTGATGGAGTGTTCTGATTGGCAAACAACTCTATGTCATTGATAAGGGTTGTTTTACCACACCCTGTAGGTCCAACTATACTTACAATGTCTCCTATTTTAAGGTCAAAAGATTCTACGTTCTCTTTTCGTCCATCTTTCCCAAGGCCTCCTTTTACAGTTATTTTCTGAATATCCACAATAAATTTTTTAATAATTGTCTACAAATATATCTATAAAGTCTATCGGGATGATGTATATTTGTATTGTTGTTTAAAGCCATTTCCATTTAATATTCAATAAAAAATAGTGTATTAAAATAGGTTTATCCATCACTCTATGAAAAATTCAAACTTCACTAACGAGTATTCTCAGTTAAAGAGAATTTCATTACAATTTATCACTGAGAAAGAGTTCGATAAAATCGACAGGACATCTGTAAGATTGCAGTTTAAAAAAGGAGAAACCATTCTTAAGCAGGGGAGCCACCCTACAAATATTGCATGTCTTGAAAACGGAATTGTCAAGTTCAATTATGAAAACGAAACTGGTAAAAACCTAATTCTTACGGTTGTGGCAGCGCCTAAAATACTTGGAGGAGCAAACCTTTTTTATAAGGACAACAACCTTTTTTCTATAGTGGCACTTGAGGATTGTGATATAATTCTAATTGACAGTAAAATATTGGAATCTGTTCTGATGGATAATTCCAGGTATGCTATGGTTATGTTCCAGATAGCATCAGAAATGTTTAAACAATCAATTCTGAATTTTATAAGCCTTGCATACAAACAAAAGGAGGGAAGGGTTGCGGATATAATTCTCTACCTTGCAAAAGAGGTTTATCACGGCTACTCATTTCAGGTATCCTTAACAAGAAAAGAACTGGCAGAATATGCCGGATGTTCCGTGGAAAACGTAATTATGACTCTGTCAAAGTGGCAAAATGAAGAGATAATCTCTTTGGATAAGAAGATGATTAAGATAATTGATAGCGAAAAGTTAAAATTTATCAGTAAAATAGGATGACCATGCTTACACAAAAAACAAGATATTCAATGTTAGCCTTGACCAGACTCGCAAGAGAGTATGGTAAGGGTACTTTAATGATAAGCGAGATAGCAGAAAGCGAGAGAATACCAAAGCGTTTTCTGGAATCAATACTTCTTGAACTCAAGAAACAAGGCTATCTTGCAAGCAAGCTCGGGAAGAAGGGTGGGTACTATCTGTTGAAAAGTCCGGAAAAAATCAGCCTGTTGGAGATAGTAAGAATTTTTGAAGGCAGCATTGCCATGTTAAAATGCACTTCAGAAAAGTTCTATCAACCTTGTGAGCACTGTAAAGATGAGGCAACCTGTTCAATAAGAGGGACATTTAAAGACATAAGGGAGTACACTTATAATAAATTGGCGAATACCACACTTGATAAACTGATCGTTTAAAGTCATTGAAAAACGCCTGAAAGAGATTTCAGGCGCCTTCTTACGTAACATTTTACTATTAACTTCTCAGCTCATAACCTGTCTTCATTGCAAATATTGGCAATTGACAAGTTAAATTGTTTCATATTTATTTCAATATTGATCTCAGATAGGGTAATGTTTGAGCATTGCTTGGTCTGAGCATGTCATGCTCCACAATTCTTCCCTGAGGGTCCAGTAAGATGAAGCGAGGAATGCTCACAACCAGGAAGTCGTTAGAAAAATCTCTCTTTCTTGCGTGCAGTTGTACTCCTTTCATTTGATCTGTTATAACCATCCTTTTCCAAGCCTCTCCATCTTTATCTGTGGAGATGCTAACGAAAACAATATTAGTTCCCTCTAATTCGTGCTCAAGCTTTTTCAGGGAAGGAATCTCGGCAATACAAGGTTTACACCAGGTTGCCCACATATCTATATAGACATATTTACCCATAAAAGACGAAAGCATAACACTCTTACCATCTATGTCGTGAAATTCGTACTCTTTTATTTTTGTCCCCTTGGCAATCTTTGACCAGGTCTCCACAGTCTCGCTGTATTTTTTAATATCCTTAGAGTCTGTCACAAACTTGTAAAATATCTCGGAGATTTTTTCGATTTTCTCAGTTCCGTGACGCTTAAGATAATCGTAAGCATAGTAGTTTATCAGATACCTCTTTATCTGAACATCTTTGATATTATTAACTACATAGTTCAAGGTTGTAATGGAATATTCGTATGCATCGTATTTTAATATATCCTTAATAGCGTAAAGTTGAACAAGATACTCCAAAAGACCTCTATACTCGTCTAAGTTGAGCAGATCTGCCTGCTCAAAAGTTACACTCTTCACAAAATTGTAAAAGTATTCAGACGGCCTGTAGCTTCTTTCTGTCCTTTTTCTAAGAGAGGGATAAGAGACAAGAGAGGTGTAGATCTTTGACCAGATGCGCTTCTCTTCAATTTTTGTAAAATTCTCGTCAAAAGAGTGTGATTTCAATCTTAATGTAGTCGCCTCTACATTTTTTGTTAACCTTCCTATGAAATCTGCCTCCTCTCCTCCAATTCCGGCTACTTTTGGCGCATTTGCAACATCGGAAAGATATGCATTGATTTTTGCATTTGAACCGCTGAATGTAAGTTCTCCCCTTGCGCTACCTGTTACTTTCATGCTAATTTCATCACCCGGACACACATAAATATACTCTGCTATATTTGTTCTTGCCAATTTTATATACTGAGGATATTTTATATCCAGAGTTATTGTTGTATTTAGAGGTTTTACGGAGATTGATGTTTCTAATGTGGATAGAGTAAAAGGGGAGTCAACTCCGTTAAAATCTATATTTATTTTAGCCTGTTTTGCCTGAGCAAAGAGAGTGCAGGATGCTATCAAAAATACTCCTGCCAGAATCACTATTTTTTTTATCATTTTTATTTTTTTGAATTCTATTGGTTATCATTTATTTTAAAACTTATAATCCATACCGACAATTTTACCGGAGATGTTTCTGTAGACTGTATCTACATCCGAAACAGTTCCGCTTCTGTCCAGTTTTAAGACGTGCAGACTCCCGTTTTTACCCGATTTGCCCTGCTCGGAGCTACCCAGATAAAGTGTACCGCTATGGGTGGTCTGACCAGCGTAATATCTCATATAGAGTTTGTCTATTTTGCTGTTTGCAATTACTGTATCCAAGTTGTAAATTGCTTGTGTTTTATCAAACTCCAGGTCGTATCTGTAAAGCAGATTATCTTTTGAGTAGTAGAGATAAGGATCCAGGATAGAGTAGACGTAACTTGATGCGGTCTCAATATTTGGAGCATCTGTTATCGGCTTTTTGTAATATGCAGACATTGAGGCACTGAATGCCAGGGACGCAAAGGAAAAGTTAAGTCTGTAAAGCTGACCCGTGGTCAGGTTTTTAAAGATACCAAACCCAAGTTTCTTCCATCCTATGTCCATATTAATCATTCTAAGACCTACATTGTTTGGATCAAAAGGCATAGTTGCAGGATTCTGGGTTCCAATTGCTATCGGAAGGAATGCTGTACTCAAATACTGTAGGGACTGAACTCCGACACGGACAAATTTCATATTTGTATTATCGTAGAAAAGTAGCGCGAACGGATCTGCAATTGCATAATGAGAGATCTCTGCACTGGTAGGCATTAGCTCCGGTTTAAAGAAGGTTTTCTCCTCGGTTTTCTGAGCATTTCTGTACTCTCTCACATGAAGATGGTTATTGTTTATAATAAAGTCGTATCTGGCATCGAGACCAGAGATACCGTTGTAATATGATTGAGGCTTAATTACAGATGGGGCAATGAAGAAATGTTTTTTGTAATCATACATCTTTTTGAAATCCATATGGTTTGTTACAACTCCGCCATTTCCGTCGTCACACATAATGATGATTGAGTTAAGATAAGGTACGGAGTTTACCTTTGTAAACCCTACCCAAACCGGATTTTGGCCCGGATGAGAACCATTAGCTTCGAAGTACAAACCTCCGTTGTAGTTTCTCATAAGGTTAAGCAGCCCCAACTCTGCATTTCCGGCCAGATTACTAAGCACTAAAATACCTTCTGCATTGGCAGCTTGTACGTTAACGTTAAACATCCACTTTCCGAAGAGCCCCGTTTTTTTGTCGAATACTTTGCAGACTGTTGTGTATGTACCCAAGGAGGTACTCATTGGAATTATATAGTTGATGTTACGCTCTTTTGAAAGCGTATCCACCTGAGTGAATCCGAACTTATACCAGTACCACGAATATTCCAGATTATCATCGGATTTCTCTATTGTCTGTGCTATTACAGGGGTTATACTAAGGGTGTCTCCCAACTGAATTGTAATAGTAGGGATTGTATCAACAATCACCTTGTTAACATCCAACCTGTCATAAGTTCCTAACTCTTTTTTGCAGGAATAGAACATTAGAGACAGAAGTCCTATTATTATATATATTTTTTTCATCTATTTATTGCTTTTATTAGTTAATTGGCCATTAAAACCAAGGTTCAATAATTTGATTATTCTCGTCGTATTGCGGATAGTTATCGCGATAAAAATTGTTGACAGCTCTGCCAAATGCATTCCATTTGTAGTTATAACTTCCACCGTCATAAACATCGGGAACCTCTGCTATATCGCATATTTCAAGAATCTTGCGATGCTTGTTCTCACTATAAACTCCAAAGAAAAGAGAGTATACAGAATCCCAGATTTTTGGTTTTATCAGGATATCAGAAATGTAAAGTGATAGGTTCTGCTTATAGTTAACACCGTTAATGAAGGTTTCGTTAGGGAGGATTCTCAGATATACCCTTACCTTATTGTTTTTCAGCTCAGGATCTGTGTTGTAAATCTCCAGAGGGACGTGGACCTTAAAAGAGTCTTTAGGCATAATGAATGACGTACCCGGGTTCTTGAAGTGCAGTACAGGAGTAGCTGTTGTACTATCATTTACCAATTCCATTTTGAAACTCCTGTCCACATCACTTTTGTAACCTCCAATCTCTACAGGAACCAATATTACGGCTGTGTTGCCTCCTCTGTACTTAGTAAAAGAGAAGTCCATATCTGTATCTCCGGCAAAGTAGAGACTGGTCTTGTCGTTGTATGTTTTGAGATCGTTGTAGCTACACGAGCTCAAAATTAAGCAATATATGATGCAGATTTTAAATATATTTTTCATAAGTTTTTACTTTAATTTATAATACCAAACTCAATTTCTATATCAGGAATTGGCATAACGAATGCCGACTGTACATCTTCTACCAGAGAAAAAGGGATAGTAGCATAGTTCTTTCTTTTGATGTAAAAGAAGAGCTGTCCCTCTCCGATAAATGTTTTTCGGTACTCTTTAAAAATCTCCTCCTCAACAACACAACTACCAGCAACCAGAGCATTCTGCCCTTTTATTCCGTAAAACGAACGGATTGCGTTTAGATAGGTTATAGCAGTGGCGTCGTCGGGTGAGCACTCGCTTAAAATATAAGCCATCTCATCTCTGCGCATAACAACGATGTTTGGAGGGTTACCACTCAGGTTAACCGGACGCATATATTTTGCCATGAACTCTTCGTTGCTCCCTGCCGAAAATCTGAACCAATCTTTATATCGTGTATCAAGTGAACCATATTTTTCTGTCTCATACAGTTGTTGCTTTTTACCATCTGTAATTGTGAGTTTTGAGTTTACACTTGCTTGGCTGTTGAAGTATAAATCACTATTGTCCCATGATTTATCGGTAAAAAGTGAAAACATGACAGATGCTGATTTATAGGCCTCAGTAGCGTATTCAAATGCTTTCTCTTTATCTCCTCTCCAAAGAGCAATTCTTGCCATTGTCCCATATACAGCAAAGTAGTTCATTCTCTCGTAACGGAATGTAAAGAACTGAGGAGTAGCGGTACCGCTCTCTACTACATCGGTATAATTTGGAGAAATTGGGTCAATTTCGGAGAGTATCTCTGCTGCCTCAGTAAGATCTGCCAAAGCGGCATCTGTAACCTCCTTGACGGTTAATTGCGGAAATGGACTGTTAGCCAGCTTATTTACATAAGGAATGGCCTTTGCATTTGGATTCACCGTATATGAGGGAGCATATAATCGAAGGATGTCAAAATGGATAAATGCTCTTAATGCAATAGCCTCAGCACGAATAAGATCGTACTCTCCCGGGCCGAAAAGATCTTTTCTTAATGGCAGCCATTTGAGGATATTGTTTATATTGGCAATGGCATTGTAGCCCTCTCCCCATATATTATTCACGTAGCTTACAGCCTCGTTGTATTTGTAGTTTGCTGCTGAATAAAAGGAGTGTTGCCCTGACTCGATATTATAATACTGTGCAAGCACATCAAGGTAGCCAAAAGATAGATTGACACCATAAAGAGATTTGCCTGCCATTTTTGTGTATACGCCAAGCAGTGCAGATTGAAAACCCTTAATATCATTGAACATCTCCTCCTCTTTTACTACCGATCTCGGGTCTACGTCCAGCCATTTTTCACACGAAAAGAGGCTGATTAATAAAGACATAGATATAAGTATGTATATTTTTTTCATAATTTACAGTTTAAAACATTATTCTTAATGAGGTTCTGAAGCTTGAAGAGAATGGATAGCTTATTCCCCTCTCTGCCTTAACGGTTGTTAACCGGAAAATATCATTCATTGAGAACGATAACCTTAGGCTTTTAACATTAAATTTTGATAAAAGATTTTTGTTAAAATCGTAATAGAGATTTACGGTTGAGAGTTGAAGAAAGCTGTAATCCTCTACAAATCTAGAGGTAGGTCTGGTTAGGGTGTTATCTTTGATATCTTTAAAGAAGGTTATATCTCCGGGATTTTTCCATCTCTCCTCAAGGACCCTGATGTCGCAATTGTACCTCTTATCTGCATTTTCAACACGCTCCACCAATGTAGAGTTATACATCTGCCCTCCCATTCTGTATCGGAAGTAGAGGCTTAATGACAGGCCCTTGTAGCCCAGATTGAAACCTGCGTTTCCTTCAAGATCGGGATCTGTTCCGCCTATAGGCTGCTGGTATCCGGCGTTCCACACATCTGTTCTCTCTCCGTTTGGAGTAATAAAGATCTCTTTACCGTTTGCAGGATTTATCCCAACCGAAGGAACACCCCAGATTGTGTTTATAGATTGTCCCTCAATATATCTTACCCTCGGTTTATTACTGCCGGATGTGAGCTCCTCATCCTGAGAGTCGTTCCAGGCTCTAAGACTGTTCGAGATTTTTTCTACTGTATTTTCATTGTGAATAACTCCGATGTTGATGTTAAGATATACATTTTTTTTCTTGATTATGTTTGCCTTGAGATAGGCTTCATAACCTACATTAAGCATCTCTCCAATGTTCTCCTTGTATGTAGAGAAACCCAGTGAAGGAGGCAGTGTAATGTCCGAAAGAAGGCTTGTAGATAAGTTTCGGTATACGTTAACCAGCACATCGAACCTCTTCAAAAACCCAAACTCAAAACCGGTGTTCAATTGATATGTTGTCTGCCATTTAAGAGAGGAGTTTCCAAGAGCCATCATATATGAACCCATTGCGTAGTTATATTTATCGGTGAGATAAAACTGGTAGCGCGTTATGGACTGATAAGGGTCAAAGTTCTGAGATCCTGTCACACCGTACGACGCTTTTAACCGGAGTTTATCTACAAACCGGAGATCTTTTATAAATTTTTCGTTGTGCAAGTTCCATCCCAGACCTGCAGACCAGAAAGGAGCCCAACGGTTGTCAGCACCGAATTTTGAAGAAGCATCTGTTCTGAATGAGAGATCCAGCAAATACTTTGAATTATAGGAATAGTTTAAACTTCCGAGAGCTCCAATAAGACGGGATCTGGTATCTGTACCAACGGGCCTTGTTCCCTCTTGATATTGCAATCCGAAAATAAGATAATCAAGCTTGTCATTGGGGAATCCCTGTACCGAAAATGAATAATCCTCGCCGTCCATCATTTGCATATTTATAGCAAGACCGGCATTTATCATATGATTCTTGTAATTGTTATAGTAATTGAGCATTACTTTTCCGTCATATGAAAATGATTTACCTTCGGAAGACTTATAAGAACCTCTTAAGTGATAATTTGGTATGCTGTAACCGAGGAAATCTGTGTGGTCTGCAGGCATAAAAATCACCCCCTCATCTTTTCTCTGGTTCATCGACAAGTTTGCCTGCAATCTTAACTGAGGAATGATGTTCCAGTCAATGCTGAAATTGTTGATGAACATACTGTATGAACTCTCGTTCTTGGTGTTTAGGGTAGTGTTGTAAAGCGGATTTCCGATATTTAACCACCAGGATCCGGTCTCAAAGCTCTTTACGTAATTCCCTTGATTATCGTTGAACGCGAAGTATGGGTTTATTTTAGAATACTGACTAAAATTCCCGTATGGCGAGTTGAAAGAGGTTACGTTATCTACGCTCAGATAATTTTTAAAAGTGACATTTTTGAATCTGTATTGGAGAGTAGATACTACTCCAATTTTATCTCGCTTTGAACCAATCATAACTCCGGGGTTATTGTCGTAGTTTGCATTAAGGGAGTATCTTAATGAGTTTTCGCCGCCGTCAATTGTAAATGAGTGTTTATGACCTACTGAGTTCTGGAGTGGTTTGTTTAACCAATAGGTGTTGTTTCCCATCATTATAAGCTGAAGCTTTGCATTATACTCATCTGCCCTCTTCTCGTCCTCTGAAGCACTTCCGGATTTGTCGTAATAACCGGCTTGTCTTTCAAGCTCCAGTTTCTGGCTTGAATTAAGAATGTTATATCCGCGCAAATCGGGCATAATTACCGAAAGATCCAGATTATATGAAACATTTATGGTTCCATCAGCTGTCTTTTTAGTCTCAATAACAACAACTCCGTTAGAAGCTCGGGAACCGTATATTGCTGTAGATGCTGCATCTTTAAGGATGGTTATTGATCCTACCTGAGTGGGGTCCATATCAAAAACCTTCTCTGCAGATATCTCAAATCCGTCCAGAATAAAAATCGGATTGTTTGGATTCCCTTTATAATCTCCGACAAGGTTTGGCAAGCTGGCCTCTCCACGTATTACAAAGTCGGGGATAACATTGGGGTTAGATCCGGCAATGTCGTTCTCTACAACTTTGAATGAGGGTTCAAGAATTGATATTGCTGCCAAAATATTTACAGAGTTCGCATTTTTTAACTCTTCACCGGTAAAAGATGCAATGGCCCCTGTAAAACTCTCTTTCTTTCTTTCAAAGAATCCGGTTACAACAACATCTGAAATTGCAAATCCGCTTCCCTTTAGTTTTATTACAAGTTTCTCCTTGTTACCAACTAGAACCTCCTGAGTCTCCATCCCCAAAAAAGAAAAGACAAGGGTCTGCTTTTCCGCATTTTCCAGTTCTAATGTGAAATTTCCATCCACATCTGTTACTGTCCCTCTTTTTAACCCCTTTATTAAAATCGTGACCCCCGGAAGGGAAACACCCGATTCATCGACTACAGAACCGGTTATTTTCTTTTTAATGGTCTGATTTAAAGAGATATTGACAGGACTATTCTTCTTGTTTTCAGATATAACAATAACATTTTTATCTATCTTATATGCCAGTTGTGTCCCAGCAAGACATTTATCCAGTACATCGGTAAGGTTTTCGCTATGAATTTTAATGTTGACATATCCAACACTTTGAATGGACTTTTCATTATATACAAAAGTGTAACCAACCTGAGTGGTTATTGATTCAAAAACCTCTTTAAGTGTTGCTTTTTCAAAGCTTAAGTTAATTTCTGCACGCTGTCTTTGAGCGTGAATAGTTGAAGCAAGACTAATGAAAAGAATAAGTGACGCGAGGAAACACCTAAAGCCTCTTAACATTTTGACAAAGACCTGTTGTAGGATCCGTTTTTTTTTCATAAAATTGCAAATTAAGTAAGGGTTTAAATTCTGTTTAAATCTGGGAGTGGGAAGTGTTGGCGCATTTCTCACTCCATTTTTTTAACTATTTTATATGAACAATTTTCTCGTCAATATAAATTTGAATGGTATTTGTGCTGTTAATTAAATCAATCACTTTGTCCAAAGGGACATCTCTTTTGAGTTCAATTCCAAATCGCTCATGTTTTGAGACCTCATTGTCAAAAATATACTCAAACCCATACCATTTTTTTAACTCCGACATTATATCTTCCAATGTTCTGTTATTAAAGTAGAACATGCCCTCTTTCCATGCCGTAAAATCATATATGTCCACAATATTTTTCTCTATCCCCAAGCTAATTTGGTTAAAAACCGATTGCTCACCAGAAATTAAATTTACTGAACTGTTCTCGGATGAAAAAACCACAACTCCTGAACTTACAGTTGTTTGCACCGTGATTTCATCTGGATAGGAACGGATGTTGAACTCAGTTCCAACCACAACTACTTTAGATCTGTTCATCTGAACGATAAATGGGTGCCTTTTATCTGGAGCTACATCAAAAAAGAACTCTCCTTCAATGAAAACCTCTCTGTTATTTTCCTTGAATTTGTTGGGGAATTTAATTTTAGAACCGCTGTTCATGTAAACCTTAGTTCCGTCGGATAGAGTGATAGTCATCCTCTTACCAATGGGTGTCAATATCTCAATGTTCTGAATATTCTCCTCGTCTACATTTTGAGCTAAGGCACACGTTAATAAATCCATAGTGTCTTTGATTACAATACCTATGGAGTTAATCACCTCTTTATTCTTATCAGAGATATCCATTTTGTTCCCGTTACTCAGAATTATTGAAGGAGTTGAACCGGTATTACACAGATCCTGATATGTAATCTCTTTCTTAAATGGGTTAATAAGAAACAAACTGCTTATAATTATTGTAAGAGGAATAAGTACTGCAGCGTAACGCTTTAATAACCAGTATCTGTCTGAAAGTTTGGGCTTTCTTAATTTTTCCGAATACTTATCATATTCTTCGGCCTTATTTAGAATCCTTTCGGGATCTGTGATTTTCTCGTAAAGCTTTTTATTACTATCGTCTTTAAGCCACTCGTTTAGAATCACCTCCTCCGCTTTCGATAATTTTGAAAATATCTTAGAGAATATTATTTTTGAAATTGTATTGTTATCTCTCATATTTATAGCCATTAAATCTCACGATACTACATATAAGACAACTAACCTTGGGAATAGGGTGACACTGGGAACGATTATTTTTGTTCGCTTGTAGTATTAGTTTGGATTGTGTACATTGTTCTGAAATTATATAATTATTTTTCATTGCTTAAGGGAAAACAAATAATGTCCGGCCAGATGTGGCAAAAAGAGAAATTTAAATATTCTGATAGCGAAGTGATTGGACAACTAAGTGAAGAGAGTGAGGTTCATTCTCTTTTCAGAAGTTTTTACTCGTCTCTTATGTCTTTCTCCAATAAATTCGTGGCAAATATGGCAGTAAGCGAAGATATAGTTCAGGATGTCTTTGTATCAATGTGGGAAAACAGAGAAAATCTTCACACAATTAATTCAATAAAGAGTTTTTTATATGCATCTGTGAGAAACAGCTGCATTAACTACCTAAAACACCAGAAAGTAGAACAAAAGTATCTAAATAATTACGATGATATTTACAGTGAGGAGTTTTTCCAGAACCAGATTATAGAAGAAGAGACCGATCGGCTTATCTATAAAGTGATAGGTTCACTTGCCCCACAAACCAGAAAAATTCTTGTCTACAATCTTGCCGGATATTCAAATCCTGAAATTTCAATAAAACTGGGGATTTCTGTCAACACTGTTAAAACCCTCAAAAGCAGGGCTTACAAAATTCTAAAGAGAAACCTTGCCGAGAATTTTGATAGAGAAACATTGAAGCACATTTTAGGGATTTTCCTATAAGAGTGTAAAACAGTTCGCTGGTTTTTACAATTTCCATAAGTTGCATGGTTAACCGTTTATTAAGCAACTTTTTTTATATTTGTATGGCAAAACCATCTTTATGAAAAGAATATTGCCGTTAATTATGTCTCTGTTGCTTTCCCAGTGCCTGTTTGCGCAGATTCTGGATTCTGCATATATAAGGGTTCAGTATGAGGCAAAATCCAAAAACATGGCAGACAGTGACAAGATTTTTAGCGACTGGTTCTATCTTGATGCAGGAGTAACCGCCTCTGTTTTTTATAGTTTTTACGATAATTTCTCAGATTCTACAAAACGTTCTCTACTTTTATCGGGGCTTTCTAATGAAGAAATTTTTAAAAAAACCAAAAGTTTGAAAAGGGGTTCGGAGGATAAAATTTACAAAAACTATGAGAACAACACACTGATGTTTCTTTCTAACGTATTTGCCCAGGATTATTTTTACGAAGAGTCTCTTGAGAGACAGAACTGGGTGTTATCCAAAGATACTGCCATTATTGAGAGCTATAACTGTTTAAAAGCAACCTGCATGTTCAGGGGACGGGAGTGGATAGCATGGTATACTCCTGATATTCCTATGATTGAAGGTCCGTGGAAACTTTGTGGACTCCCGGGACTCATATTAAAGGCAGTTGATGCAAAGGGTGAGTTCAGTTTTATATGTAAAGGAATTTCTCTGCTGATGCCAAAAAAGGAAATATTTCTACCTGTTGAAGCTTATAAAAACAAATACGTCAAGACCGATGGCAGGACATTTATTCAAATCAAAAGAAAAAGTGTAGAAGATCTGAAAAATTCTCTTGCCTCGCAAGGATTGACAATTGTTTCTGTGACTGATGAAAAGGGAATCAATGCCGAAATTCAGAAAAAACGGATGAACGCCATAGAGTACTATGAATAACGCGTCTATAAGGATACTGCTTTTTCTTTTTTTTCTCTCAGCAGGAAAACTTTTTTCTCAGGACCATATTAAAGGAGTGGTTGTCTCAAAAGATGATGGTACAGTAATCTCAAATGCTCAGGTGTGTATTTATGATTCGGAGGGGAAGAATATGCTTGGTTACACCTTCTCTCTTAAAGACGGTACCTTTAACTTAAAACCTGCTATGGAAGGTTGTTTTTTTCTGGAGGTCTCATCTATGGGTTTTGCAAAAAACAGGATAAGATTCGACCAGTACCCTGTCGGAACATTGAAAATAGAGCTTGCGAGGTCGGATTTCCAACTCAAGGAGGTGACGATAAAGGCGCCTAAAGTTTCTGAAGCAGGAGACACCCTGAATTATCTGACAGCGGGTTTTGTCAGGGAACAAGACCGATCTATAGGAGATGTATTAAAAAGGCTGCCTGGAATAGATGTTACAAAAAGTGGTCTGGTTACACTAAACGACAAGCCAATAAATGCCCTTTATATAGACGGAAAGAATCTTTTGGACGGAAAGTATGGGATTGCTACCCAAAATATCAATCCGGATATTGTTTCTCTCATACAGATATTTAAAAACCACCAACCTGTTAAGGTACTGCAGAATACTACTACTTCAGAAAATGCAGCAATCAATCTTATACTGAATCCAAAGGCGAAAGGGGAGTGGATAATGTCTGCAGATTTAGGAGTGGGAGCCTCTCCCTTTTTATGGAATTCGGCTTTGTTGCTTTTTCAGTTTAACAAGAACGTTCAGTCTATGAATGTAGTTAAGGGCAACAATGCAGGGATGAATATAAGAGGCGAGGTGAATGAGCAAAATCTGGGATCGGCGGCAGAATCTCAGATAATAAGCAATGAGGACAAGGACCTATTGAAAGTAACAGGAAAAGCATCTCCTCCAATAGGGGAGCAAAGGGACATGTTCAACCAGAGCTTGCTGATATCTTCCAACTCACTCTTTTATTTGGCAAAAGATATTGAAGGAGTTGTAAAGCTGAACTATTTATATGACCTTCAGGAGAGGTGGCAGAATGAGAGAACAGAATACATTATAGAGGGATCAGAGAATATTGCAATACAAGAAAACAACAGCTACAGAGGACTAATGCATTCTCCGGAATTAGACATTGTCATAAAATCTAATACACCAAGAAGTTTCATTCAGAACAGAATAAACGGGAGTTTACGTTTCTGCAACAACATTGCAAATACTACGGGTACAAAGTCCATTAATCAGAGTGCCGGGCTCAGGCAGTATGACTTCTCAGAGATATTTACGTTTATCAAGCCGGTTAAAAAATCTATCTTAAGGGTGAGTTCCAATACTCAGATAAAGTCACTTCCACAATCACTTACTATTGCAACAGACGACATAAGTCAGGTCATAAGCCTTTTTCAGGTTCAGTCAAACAATTCCGCCGGAATTATAATACCAATAGGAAGGTTTTCTGCCGACATTAAAGGAGGCGCCAATATCACATATCAGAAACTGGAATCGGACCTAACTGGTTTTAACGAGAAAAACAGTGTCAGATGGTTCTTTACGGAGCTATTTGTTATCCCTTCGTTAAAATATGAAAATGAAGCTTTAAGGATTACTGCGAAATTTCCACTGAAGCTACAGAATGGAATGTTTAGGGTCACTCCGGGCCTTGCTCTCAGATATAAATTTTCTCCATTCTGGGAGGGTTGGATAACATATGACGCAAATAACAGTCAGACGGATATTCTAAATATGAATCCCTCTATGGTGTTAATGGATTACCGCTCAATATACAGAGGTTACAATAAAATGCTTGCGAGTCGCATAGAAGTAATATCTGCCAGGGCACAGTACAGTAATCCCCTTAAACTTGTAAACCTGTACGGGGCTGTAAATTATAACAGAAACATGAATGGGTATACGGTCTCTATGCAATATGAGGATTTTTATAATGTACGCACCATTCTGCCCGAGCAGAGAGAGAGCTCCGGATTGTCATTACTGTTTTCGGCAACAAAAAGTTTTTTTGACTTGCCTTTATTGCTTGATATTAAGAGCAACTGCACAATTGCAGACAACTCAATGATTCAGCAGGGAGCAGATGTAAAATTCAGGACTTTGATATGGTCGGCAGTTCCAAAAATAGAGGCAACTCTTTTCAATTCTCTGGAAATTGCACTGAACACAAAAATAACCGTTTCAAAAAGAACCGCTTTCGAAGGTGGGAGCTCATCGTTCACTCGAACAGACTATAATCCGGCACTATTATTAAGTTATAGACCCAAAGAGAGATTCAGGTCACAGATAAAGTTTGACTGCTATATAAATGAATTGGCCAACGGAGTAAGGAAAAACTTCCTTTTTACAGACATAAAAATTGCTTACAAAATTGGTGGGGGAGAACTTACAATGGACTGGACAAATATATTCAACAAGAGGGAGTACAGATTTTCGTACTTCAGCGAGCTTACAAATATTGAAAGAGAGTTCAGGCTCAGACCGGGCAATATAATGCTGGGGTATAGCTTTACTCTATGAGTCCTTGCCGGGAATAAATTCTTTCACGTGGGTTTTTACGAAACTCTTGTGGTCCCTCACTTTTTTAGGGTTCACTCTTGGAATTGTCTTTCTTGTCTTATGTTTGTCCTGCTGTGGAGTTTCAATGGAGTCTTCCCATATGAGTGAATAGTCAAGCTGCTTTTGCTCAAGATTTGCCTTCTCGACCTTTACCTTTACGGAGTCGCCAAGCATAAATTTCTTGCCGCTGCGCTTTCCTAACAGAGAGAAAGACTCTTCGTTGAAGACAAGATAATCCTCCTTTATCTCCCTTAGTGCAACCAATCCCTCTATCTTGGTATCTGCAAGTTCCACAAACATACCCCAGTCTGTAAGTCCGGAGATGTTACCTTCATATATCTGACCCACCTTGTCCTGCATGAACTCAACCATCTTGTATTTTATGCTGGCTCTCTCTGCCTCAGTGGCTATTTGCTCCCTTTCGCTTGAATACTTGCATCTCTCCTCGAAATAGTTCTTATCCTGAGACTTTGCGTTATCGAGGTACATTGCAAGAAGTCTGTGTACCATCATGTCGGGGTACCTTCTTATTGGAGATGTGAAGTGTGTGTAGTAGTCGAAGGCCAGACCATAGTGCCCTACATTGTCTGTGGAATAACGAGCCCTTGCCATAGAACGGAGTGCCATTATCTCTATTGCTCCCTCTTCCGGTTTGCCTTTAGCAGTTGACAGAAGGTTGTTGATTTCACTCGAAAGTTCACGGCCGTTCTTTGTAGGCTTCATGTCGTACCCGAAGTGTTTTATGAATGTCCGGAACAACACTATTTTTTCCGGGTTAGGTTCCTCGTGAATACGGTACACGAAAGTCTTAGCGTTCTTGCCATCTTTTACTCCACCAATAAGTTGGGCCACTTCGCGGTTTGCCAGTAGCATGAACTCTTCTATAAGCCAGTTAGAATCTGAGCTCATCTTGGAATATATTCGTATAGGTTTACCGTTCTCGTCCACCTCTACCTTCATCTCAGGTCGTTCGAAGCTGATTGCGCCTCTGCGGAACCTCTCTTCTCTAAGCAATCCTGCCAGATAGTGAAGCTTAAGCATTTCGTCTTTGAGCGGTCCCTCTCCGGTTTCGATTATCTGCTGTGCCTGTCCATAATCGAACCTGTAATCCGATTCTATAATTGTCCTGCCGAACCATCGGCCCAGAACCTTTCCTTTTTCATTAATCTCAAAGACTGCTGAAAAACAGAGCTTTTCCTCATTTGGCCTTAAAGAGCATAGTTTGTTGGATAGCTTTTCCGGTAACATAGGAACCGTACGATCTACCAAATAGACAGATGTTGCTCTCTCAAGGGCCTCTTTCTCTACAAGGGAACCGGGTCTCACGTAATGTGTTACATCGGCAATATGTACGCCAATTTCCCAGTTTCCGCTCTCCAGCTTCTGAATAGACAGAGCATCGTCAAAGTCCTTTGCATCTGTAGGGTCAATAGTAAAGGTGGTAATACCTCTGAAGTCTCTTCTGGCTTTGATATCTTCACTTGTGATTTTGTCTGGAATCTTGTCTGCATCCTTCTCAACCGCAGGGTCAAATTTGTATGGAAGACCGAATTCGGCGAGAATAGCGTGCATCTCTGTATTATTGTCACCAGGTGTCCCAAGCACATCAATTATGTGTCCTATAGGCTCATCGGACCTTCTTGGCCACTCGTCTACAATTGCAGCCACCTTCATACCATTGTGGATGTCCTGTACGCCATCAATCGGAATTCTTATGTCGTAAGGCATATTCTTTCCCTCAGTAATAACCCATGCCTGATTTCCCGTTATCTGCAGAATACCTATAAACGGTTTTTTTGTGCGTTCGATAATCTCTATTACCTCGCCTTCAATCCGTCTTGTGGCAGTCTTTGGACTTTGAGCGACAATTCTCACGGTGTCGCCATGCAGGGCACCTCTTAACTTTCTTGCCGATATGAAAATATCGTCTTCCAATCCTTCTCTTATAATGAATGCATAGCCCTCTCTTGTCATGCTGACCCTTCCGACTGACTCCTCTTTTGGAGCCTTAGAGACATTTTTCGGGTTCCTGTTAAACTTACTGTCTCTCTCTCTGTTTTTATTTCTAGGCATAATTGTATAATTTTGCAGCCACAAATTTAAGTAATAATATGGATAAAAAGGTACTATTGATGATTCTCGACGGTTGGGGCGAAGGGAAGAAGGACAAATCGAATGTAATTTATACTCAGGGAGAACCAAATATTGACGCTATACGGGCCAAATATCCAATGTCGCTACTCTCTGCAAGTGGAGAAGACGTTGGTCTTCCGGAAGGACAGATGGGAAATTCTGAAGTGGGCCATCTGAATATAGGAGCGGGAAGAGTGGTTTATCAGGATCTTGTCAAGATAAACAAAGCTTGTCGTGAGAAGAGACTTATGGAAAATGGAGAGATAAAGGCTGTTTATGAATATGTGAAGAGTTCCGGCAAGGCTCTGCATTTTATGGGTCTGATGAGTGACGGTGGCGTTCACAGTGCAATGGAGCACCTTTATGGTTTTCTGGATGCGGCACATGAGATGGATATCAGTAAGGTTTATATACACGCTTTCATGGATGGAAGAGATACCGACCCGAGGAGCGGCAAGGGCTATATAACAGAATTAGAGGCTCATCTTAAAAAATCTACAGGTAGGCTTGCCTCCATAATTGGCCGATACTATGCTATGGACAGGGATAAAAGATGGGAGAGGGTGAAACTTGCATATGATCTTTTAGTTGAAGGCAAAGGCGAGAAGTTTACTAACGGAGTTGATGCTATGCAACAGAGTTACGACAACGGTGTTACAGATGAATTCATAATGCCCCATGCAGCAGTGGATAGCCAGGGAAACTCTGTTGGGACACTTATGGAGGGAGATGCTGTAATCTTCTTCAATTTCCGTAACGACAGAGCGAGAGAGATTACCAGCGTGCTTACACAGAGTGATATGCCTGAGGCAGGAATGAAGACAATTCCTCTTTACTACTGCACGCTCACCCCATATGACGACAAGTTCAAGGGTCTTCATATACTATATGACAAAGACAATGTTCAGAATACTCTGGGCGAGGTGGTTGCAGCAGCCGGTAAAAATCAGCTAAGGATAGCTGAAACAGAGAAGTATGCCCATGTTACATTTTTCTTTTCAGGAGGAAGAGAAGAGGTTTTTAAAAATGAAAGAAGAATTCTTGTAAATTCTCCTAAGGTTGCAACATATGATCTCAAACCAGAGATGAGTGCGCCAGAATTGAGAGATGCTCTTATTGAAGAACTTAAAACCGGAAAGCAGGATTTGATTATCCTTAACTTTGCCAATGGCGACATGGTAGGTCATACAGGCGTCTACAGGGCAATACGTAAAGCGGTTGAAACAGTTGACAAATGTGCATCGGAGGTTGTTTGGGTTGCAAGGGAGATGGGATATACCGTAATAATTACAGCGGACCACGGAAACGCAGACTTCGCTCTGAATGCAGACGGATCGCCGAACACCGCACATTCGCTTAATCCGGTACCATTCATTGTGGTTGATGACCAGATAAAAAAAGTGGAAAACGGAATTCTTGCCGACATTGCTCCTACGATTCTTAAGCTTATGGGCATTGCCGCTCCTAAAGATATGACCGGCAAAGCACTGGTCTGATTCAACAAGATTGTTGATAAATTTTTTTTAGGCTGGCTATCTTGTCAGCCTAAATTTTATACCTTTATACACCTACAATACCCAATCAAAAAATGTCTTTCGTTCACCTCCACGTACATACACAATACTCAATTTTAGATGGTGCTGCACCTATAAAACGCCTTTTCAAAAGTGCATCAGATGATAATCAGATAGCCCTTGCTATTACTGACCATGGAAACATGTTCGGGGTTAAGGAGTTTCTGGATGCCGCATTAAGCTATCCAAATGTAAAGCCTATTGTTGGGTGTGAGTTTTATGTGTCAAAGGAGGGGCGTGACCTTAGGAGAGGCAAGGAGGATCAGAGCAGTTACCATCTTGTCTTACTCGCAAAGAACCATGCTGGATATAAAAACCTCATAAAGCTGACATCGTATGCCTTCATTGAGGGGTATTACTATAAGCCGAGGATAGACAGAGAGTTGCTGGAAAGATATTCGTCGGACCTTATCTGTTCGTCGGCCTGTCTTGCAGGAGAGGTTTCCAGGGCAATAACTGCGGGAAACATGAAGGAGGCAGAGGAGACAGTACTTTGGTACAAGAATCTTTTTGGAGACGACTATTATCTGGAACTTCAGAGACATGAGACGGATGCACCTGGAGCAGACACCTCTGTTTTTCCTGCCCAGCAACTTGTAAACAAGGGAATCCTGGAACTTGCTGCCAAACATAACATTAAGTGCATAGCTACAAATGATGTGCATTTTGTAGCACAGGAGGACCGTGAGGCTCATGACAGGCTGATATGTCTCACCACAAATGCAGAATACGACGACCCTAAAAGATTGAGATATTCCAAGCAAGAGTATTTGAAGAGTCAGGCAGAGATGGAGGAGATTTTCAGGGATGTTCCGGAAATTCTGGAAAACACTATCGAAATTGCCAATAAAGTTGAGGTTTACAGTCTGGATTCAGTTCCAATAATGCCCAACTTCCCTATCCCTGCAAGTTATTCAGATTCAAACGAGTACCTTAAAGATCTCACCTACATGGGGGCAACAAGCAGGTATGGAGAACTTACCGACTCACATAAGGAGAGAATTGAGTTTGAACTTGCCACAATCAAAAAAATGGGTTTCCCGGACTATTTTCTTATAGTTCAGGACTTTATTGCTGCTGCGCGCGGAATGGATGTATCTGTGGGGCCGGGCAGGGGTTCGGCAGCCGGTTCAGTGGTAGCCTACTGTCTTAGAATAACAGATATTGACCCTCTCAAGTATGATCTTCTGTTTGAGCGTTTCCTTAATCCCGACCGTATCTCTATGCCAGATATTGACATTGACTTTGATGATGACGGCAGGTCAAAGGTTCTCAGGTATGTAGAGGAAAAATACGGGAAGGACCATGTGTCGCATGTAATTACTTTCGGTACTATGGCAGCCAAAAGCGCAATCAGGGATATTGCCAGGATACAGAAGCTCCCATTGAGTGAATCTGACAGGCTTGCTAAACTGATACCTATTAAACTCCCGCCAGACAAAAATGGAGACAAAGTTGCTGTTACGCTGGAAAACTGCATAAAATACGTGCCGGAGATTCAGGAGGCTTTTAACTCACCCGACCCGCTTATAAGGGAGACAATGGAGTATGCCCAGAAGCTTGAAGGCAACGTCAGAAACGTGGGTGTTCATGCCTGTGCCATTATCATAGGCAGGGACGATCTCAGAGAATACATCCCCATATCAATTGCAAAGGATAAGGAGACAGGCGAGGAGATCTGGGTCTCTCAGTATGAAGGATCTCAGATAGAGAAGGTTGGAATGCTCAAGATGGACTTTCTGGGGCTAAAGACACTTTCAATAATCAAAGATGCCGTCAAAAACATAAAACACTCAAGAGGAATTGATCTGGACATAGATTCGATACCTATAGACGACAAGGCTACCTATGCAATGTTCAGCCGGGGTGATTCTGTGGCAACGTTCCAGTTTGAAAGCGACGGAATGAGGAAATGGCTGAGAGAGCTAAAACCCAATAGGTTTGAAGACCTTATTGCCATGAATGCCCTTTACAGACCGGGTCCTATGGAGTATATCCCGGACTTCGTAGACAGAAAAAAGGGGCTTAAACAAATTCAGTATGACCTGCCGGAGATGGAACAAATACTATCTGATACCTATGGTGTTACGGTATATCAGGAACAGGTTATGCTTCTTTCCCAGAAGATTGCGGGACTTACCAAGGGTGATGCCGATCAGCTTAGAAAGGGTATGGGGAAGAAGGACAAGAAGATGATTGACAAGCTCAAGGAGAAATTCATGGCTGGAGGAACAGAGAGGAACCACTCCGCCGAGACCCTTGAAAAGATATGGAAAGACTGGGAAGCGTTTGCCGAATATGCATTCAACAAATCGCACTCTACATGTTATGCATGGATAGGGTACCAGACAGCATACCTAAAAGCAAACTTCCCGGCAGAGTATATGGCCGCCACATTAAGCAGGAACCTTAATGACATAGAGGAGATTACCAAACTCATGGATGAGTGCAAAAGGATGGGGATAGCAGTTTTGGGGCCTGATGTAAATGAGAGCGTCGATACCTTTACAGTTAACAAAAAGGGGAACATTCGTTTTGGTATGGCTGGAATAAAAGGGGTAGGAGCAGGTGCTGTTGAAAATATTGTCAAGGCAAGAGAAGAGAATGACGGGGGTAACTTCATATCTATTTTCGATTTTGTGGAGAGGGTAAACCTTAGCTCCGTGGGAAGAAAAACTATCGAGTCTCTTGTATACGCAGGAGCTTTCGACAGTTTTGAGCCTGTCAGAAGGGAGCAGTACCTTGCATCAAATTCAAAAGAGGAGCCTTTTCTTGACGCTCTGTACAAGTATGGGAATATATACCAGTCGGATGTACTTAATGGCGGACACTCACTGTTTGGACTGAGTGAAACCATAAAGCTGGTTCCCCCGGAAATTCCGCAAAATGTGGAGGTAAGTCAGAATGACCTTTTAAAAAGAGAGAAGGAGCTAGTTGGTATGTACCTCTCTGCCCACCCGCTTGACCAATTCGATTTTGAGGTAAAGAATTTCACCACACATTCTCTGGTGCAAGCCGTTGAGATGGTGAACCTGGCATCAAAGGAAGAGGCATTGCAAGGGAAAGAGATTATCATCGCCGGAATAGTCACGAATGTAAAAATCTCATACACAAGAAGTACCGGACGTCCATTTGCCAGTTTCACCATTGAGGACTTCAACGGATCTGTAAGCTTCACTGTTTTTGGCAAGGATTATGAGAACCTTATGCAGTATACCCAACAGAACCTTCCGCTGTTGCTTAAATGTACGATTGCTCCAAAATACGGGTTTGGCGCAGCAAAGCAGGAGGCGGCAAAGAATGTGGATTATGAGTTGAAAATAAAGAGTATAAGGCACCTTGCAAATACAAAGGAGGATTTCATAAAGCAGATTACTATAAATATTCCTATTAGAGCACTGGATAGTAATTTCAGAAAGGAGCTGATTGGCAGGTTTAAGGAGCACAAAGGAAACACAATGGTCATTATAAAGGCCCTGGATTACGAAAACCAGCTGGCAGTAGAGTTCTTCTCAACAAAATTCAAGGTATCCTTAAACAAAGAGTTGTTCGGCTATCTTGACTCAGTTCCTTTGGAATACTCATTCACTCCAGCCCTGAGCTTTTAGATTAAGTTCTGTACCGTCCGGAGTTATAAGCAGAGTGCCAAAATCGGCAGAACAGAGGTGACCTATTATATCTAACTGAGCAACCTCCTTTTGAAGTGATTCATACATTGATAGAGGAACCGTATACAGGAACTGAAAGTCGTCCCCTCCGTTTAAAGCTGCAGTAGTAGCATCTATACCAAGTTCTTCGGCCATCTGAAATGTCTGTGAGGCAATCGGAATCTTGTCTAGGAAGATCTTTGCTCCAAGGTTGTTTCTTTTACAGACTCTTTTAACTGCGTCTGCAAGTCCGTCTGAGATAAATGCGCCGTCGGAGGGATATATTGAGTTCAGGTTAAGAGCCTCTATAGCCGAGGTGTCAAGATTGGGGTTGAGGTATGATTTAAGAATGAACTTATATTGCTGCAGGTTTGGCTGTATATCGGGATTGTCAGTAAAGAGTGCTTTCTCTCTTTCCAGTAGCTGAAGACCCATATAGGCAGCTCCAAGATTGCCTGAAATGCATATGAGATCACCCGAAATTGGTGTCGGGCTTTGAACAAAAAGTTCCCTCTGTTGTTTTCCCAGAGACGACAGACTAATAGTTAGTCCGGTGAGTGAAGGAAGAAGGTTTAATTCAACATTGTTTATTTTGTGTTCCTCAAGAGCGGCAACCATACCAGACCAAAGTTCTTCAATATCCTCTACGAAATACTTAACGGAGAGGCCCATATTGACAGAAACAGAGTAGGGAACATGGTTTTTTGCATAGAGGGGACCAAGAAGGCTTATTACAGCCTTATAACCAAGGTGCCTCAAGGGGGTGTAAACCAGGTCGAAGTCAAGCCCTTCCAGAAGAAGCTTGTGAGAATTCAACCAAATACAACCCTCCGGCTGTTCTTCTTGAAAACGACCCTGAATTTTTGTATCGGTCTGTGAAAGCAGTCGGTTTATAAGGTTCATTTTTCCTTCATCCGCTACTTGTGTTTTTTTTGGTTTGCCGTTTCCTGCTTTTGTCATCACACTATATTTGTGTGCAAAAATAGGTTAAAATGATATAACTTTGCCTCATGATGAGTGAAAATGATATAATTCAAAAAATAACAGAGTCCGATTATGAACACGGCTTTGTAACAGAACTCGACCAGGAGTTTTTTCCGAAAGGATTGAATGAAAATACAGTAAGAATGATTTCGGCCAAAAAAGAGGAGCCGGAATGGATGCTGGAATTCAGGTTAAAGGCATATAACAAATGGCTCACCATGAAGATGCCAACATGGCCACATCTTACTATTCCGGAGATAGATTATCAGAATATAATTTATTTTGCCGCACCAAAGAAAAGAGCAGAGGGGTCAGGAATTGATCCTGAACTTCAGGCTACCTTTGATAAACTCGGGATTCCCCTGGACGAGAGGAACGTACTGGCAGGTGTAGCAGTGGACGCTGTTTTCGATTCGGTTTCTGTAAAGACTACATTCAGAGAGTCACTTGCCGAGAAAGGGATAATTTTCTGCTCTTTCTCTGAGGCTGTGAGGGACTATCCGGAACTTGTCAAAAAGCATCTTGCATCTGTTGTCCCTTATGGCGACAACTTCTATGCAGCATTGAATTCGGCAGTGTTCAGTGACGGATCTTTCTGTTATATACCTAAGGGTGTACGCTGCCCTATGGAGCTGTCGAGCTATTTCAGGATAAACGCAAAGGGAACAGGCCAGTTTGAGAGAACGCTTATTGTAGCAGAGGAGGGATCTTATGTTAGTTATCTGGAAGGGTGTACAGCACCGCAGCGTGACGAGAACCAGCTGCACGCAGCAGTTGTTGAGATTATTGTAATGAAGGATGCCGAGGTGAAGTATTCAACTGTCCAGAACTGGTATCCGGGAGATGTAAACGGCAAAGGGGGGATATTCAACTTTGTAACAAAAAGGGGCATCTGCAAGGGCGAAAACAGCAAGTTGTTCTGGGCACAGGTAGAGACAGGCTCTGCAATTACCTGGAAGTATCCGAGTACAATACTAAGGGGCGACAACTCAATATCGGAGTTTTACTCTGTTGCTGTTACAAACAACTATCAGCAGGCAGATACCGGAACAAAAATGATACACATAGGCAAAAACACAAAAAGCAGGATAGTCAGCAAGGGTATCTCAGCCGGACATAGCCAGAACAGTTACAGGGGTCTTGTAAAAATACTTCCAAATGCAGAATTTTCGAGGAACTACACTCAATGTGACTCTCTTTTGCTTGGCGACAAATGTGGTGCACACACCTTTCCTTATATTGAGAACGAAAACGAGACCGCTATTCTGGAACATGAGGCAACTACATCAAAAATAAGTGAAGATCAGCTATTCTACTGCCAGCAGAGGGGCATCGGAACAGAAGATGCAGTTGGTCTTATAGTAAATGGATATGCAAAGGAGGTTCTCAATCAGCTCCCGATGGAGTTTGCTGTTGAGGCTCAGAAGTTGCTTCAGATAACGCTTGAGGGTAGTGTTGGTTAAAAATGTTTAAAAGATGGATTACATTTTCAGTATAAAAAATATTCTTTTTTCTATTGGCGGACAGGGGGTCAGCCTTATTGAGATAATAGCGGTACTTAGCGGATTATCATGTGTATATCTGGCAACAAGGGCCAAGGTTGCAAACTTCTGGATAGGATATGCATATAATATAATCCTGTTTATTCTCTTTTATCAGAAAGGACTATATTCGAGCATGCTTGTGCAGCCTGTCTCTTTTGCAATCAATTTCTTTGGACACTATCGTTGGACCCACCCTAAAAAGGAGGAGGAGAACAGCCAGCATCAACTTAAGATATCGCTCATGACAAACGGTAAAAGGGTGTATTTTGTTGCTCAGATAATTGTTCTGGCGGTAATATGGGGCACTGCTCTCACATATCTGGACAACATTTGGCCGGACATTTTCAAAGAGGCAAGGACTCCTTATCTGGATGCATTTATTACAATAACTATATTGACGGCACAGTATCTCTCTGCCCAGAAGAAACTTGAGTGTTGGGCCGCGTGGTTTACAGTAAACATAACCAATATTAGTTTATACATGCTGGCAGGTCTTGTATTTATGCCAATTGTAAGTGCTGCTTACCTGGTGCTGGCATTTTTTGGTTTTTCCATGTGGAAAAAACAGTGGAAGTTGAATAATTAAAATTGAAATAATATTATAATATGTTAGAGATAAAAGGCTTGCACGCCTCAATCGAGGGAAAGGAGATACTTAAAGGGATTGATTTCTCGGTAAAAGCAGGAGAGATTCATGCCATAATGGGGCCCAACGGTTCCGGTAAAAGCACACTATCTGCTGTTCTGGCAGGAAGGGACCACTTTGATGTTACTGCGGGTGAGGTTATGTATGAAGGGTTCGATCTTTTGAAACTCTCTCCCGAAGACAGGGCAAGAAACGGTATTTTCCTGGGGTTTCAGTATCCGGTAGAGATACCCGGTGTCAGCAATGTCAACTTTATGAAGACTGCCATTAACGAGAAGAGGAAACATATGAACCTGCCGCCGCTCACAGCCGCAGAATTTCTGAAGCTTATGAGGGAGAAGATGGAGGTTGTTGAAATGGATAAATCATTCTCAAGCAGAGGTGTGAACGTAGGATTTTCCGGAGGAGAGAAGAAAAGGAACGAGATTTTTCAGATGGCCATGCTGGAACCTAAGCTGGCAATACTAGACGAGACTGACAGCGGACTAGACATTGACGCGCTTAGAATAGTTGCCGCAGGAGTTAACAAGCTTAAAAAACCGGATAATGCCTTTATTATAATCACACACTACCAGAGACTTCTGGACTACATTGTTCCCGATATCGTGCATATACTTTACGATGGAAGGATAATAAAAACTGCCGGTAAGGAGCTGGCTCTTGAGGTTGAGAGCAGGGGTTACGACTGGCTGATAAACCCATAGACATGGCAGAAAAATACACATATTCTCCTGAAATTCCGGAGGTTTTCCGATGCAGGGTCCCTCTGCATGGGACACGTCAGGCCTTTCTTATGAACGGAAAGCTCAGAGAGGAGGAGGGAGAAGATTCTCTTTTAAAGATTGAAGCGGGCAGCCCACTGGGTTTTAACCTGAATGTGACCAAGGGGACAATTTTACCGGACAGTTTGCAAATAATAACTGTGAGGGATTCGGAAAATACGGAGCCAATCAGTTATACGAACAACCTGTCGTTTGGGGCCATGTCTGAGTCTAATATACTTTTATGTTCCCACACACTCTCAATGGACGAATTTAAGACAGATTCTGAGATGAATATCAATGTTTATGAGGGGGCGAGGGTAAATATTGTGGTAATGCAAAACGAACACAACAGATCTTTGCATAAGGTCAGGTTTAATGTCAACCTTGCCAAAGACTCATATATACGCATCAATATTGTCTCTCTGCACGGGGGAATGCTTGAGAATGAGATAGAGGCAAGACTCACAGGAGAGGGGGCAACATGCGAACTTAATGGTATTTATCTTGTAGATGGAACTCAGGAGATTCATACAACGGTGAATATGCACCATCTTGTTCCCAGATGCACCAGTCGTCAGTTGTTCAAAGGAATACTTGACGATGAGTCAAAGGCGCTCTTTTTTGGAAAGATAAAAGTCTCTCAGGATGCCCAGAAAACGGAGGCATATCAGGCTAACCATAACCTGTTGCTGTCGAGAAAGGCAAAAGTGTATGCACAACCTCAGCTTGAAATTTATGCAGACGATGTTAAGTGTTCTCATGGTGCCACAAGTGGCCGGTTGGATGAAATGGCACTCTTTTATATGCGATCAAGAGGCATTGGTGCAGAGGAGGCAAAGATTCTTCAGCAGCTTGCCTTTGTATATGCAGTTCTGGAGAAAATATACAACGAAGAACTCCGTCAGAGACTTCTGGATCTGGTTGAGGCAAGACTTCGGGGGGAGTTTGGCCATTGTACAAACTGCAGCATGAACTGCTGTTGAGGGTAAATTACATGTATAAGTGAAATTATTGCTATATTCGAACAGTATAAAACAATAGAAAAATGAAAAAAATTACAATTCTGGCATCAATGCTTTTTATGCTGATAGGTTTGTCGGCATTTGCTCAAACAAACAAGATTGTTGGTAAATGGTATACTATAGATGAGGAGGGAAGAAAAAAATCTCTCGTCAATATCTATCAGGCACCAAACGGTACATACGAAGGTGTCATTGAGATACTTTTAACCGGGGACCCTAAAAGACTTTGTACTCAATGCACAGGAGCAGACAAGAACAAACCCGTTGTTGGTCTGAAGTTTATAAAGAACATGAAAGCAGATAATGATAAACTGACCGGAGGAACAATACTTGATCCTTTGGATGGCAAAATCTACAGCTGTTCAATGTCGTTTGACAAAAAAACAGGAAAGCTCAAAGTACGAGGCTCTCTGGACGGTTGGGGCCTTTTGGGAAGAAATCAGACATGGGAGCCAGCCGCCGGTGTTAATTAAGTGTTGATAAGATTTGCTGATTTTTCGGAAGAAGTCCGTCTATTTAATATAATTTTGTCAGAGTCGAAGGAGAAATCTTTCGGCTTTTTCTTTCAATAATTTTTTCAAACTATGAAGACATATACCTACGAAGAGGCAATGGCAGCCAGCCTGGAATATTTTAAGGGGGACGAACTTGCAGCATCGGTGTGGATCGGTAAATATGCCATGAAGGACTCCTTCGGCAACTTATTCGAGCACTCTCCTGAGGATATGCACTGGAGACTGGCAAATGAATTTGCCAGAATAGAGGAGAAATTTCCAAACCCACTGACAGCAAAGGAGGTATATGATCTTTTAAAGGAGTTCAAATATATTGTTCCTCAAGGTGGGCCTATGACCGGAATTGGCAACAACCATCAGATAGCATCACTTTCAAACTGCTTTGTAATTGGTCACGACAAACCTGCTGATTCCTACGGTGGAATAATGCGTATAGACGAGGAGCAGGTTCAGTTGATGAAGAGAAGAGGTGGGGTGGGGCACGATCTTTCACATATCAGGCCGGCCGGTAGTGCGGTTCTTAACAGTGCTCTCACATCCACAGGTGTGGTACCATTTATGGAGCGTTACTCCAATTCCACTCGTGAGGTGGCTCAGGATGGGCGCAGAGGAGCTCTTATGCTAAGTATCTCCATCAAACACCCGGATTCTGAACATTTCATAGATGCAAAGCTTGAGCAGGGTAAGGTTACCGGAGCAAATGTATCGGTAAAGATAGATGACGAATTCATGAGGGCAGCCCTGAAAAATAAGCCTTATACACAACAGTATCCGGTTGAAGCAGCAGTCCCAAAGGTAGTTAAGGAGATTGACGCAAATGCACTTTGGAAAAAGATCATCCATAATGCATGGAAGTCGGCCGAGCCGGGGGTTCTGTTCTGGGATACAATCATAAGGGAATCCTTACCGGATTGTTATGCAGATCTGGGTTATAAAACAGTAAGTACTAATCCATGCGGTGAAATTCCTCTCTGCCCATACGACTCATGCCGTCTGATTGCTATTAACCTCTTCTCATATGTAGACAACCCATTTACTCCAAAGGCAAGCTTCAATATGGAGTTGTTTAAGGATCATGCAAGGAAAGGTATGAGACTCAACGATGACCTTATAGAGCTGGAGATGGAAAAAATAGAAGGGATCCTTGCAAAAATCAAGGCAGACCCTGAGGATGAGGAGGTAAAAAGAGCAGAACTTACTCTCTGGAAAAAGATACAAGATAAAACACTTGGCGGTAGAAGAACCGGTCTTGGAATTACCGCGGAGGGAGACATGCTTGCTGCTCTCGGACTCATGTACGGCAGCGACAAAGCCATAGACTTTTCAGTTGAGATTCAGAAAACACTTGCTGTAGAGGCTTATCGTTCTTCAACACAGATGGCTCAGGAGAGAGGTGCTTTTCCAATTTATGATGCAAAGCGAGAAACCAACAACCCGATGATTGCCAGGATCCGCAAGGAGGATGAGGAGCTCTACGATATGATGGTAAGGCACGGAAGGAGAAATATATCTATGTTGACAATTGCTCCTACTGGAACAACATCTCTCATGACCCAGACTACATCGGGAATCGAACCGGTGTTCCTTCCTGTTTACAAACGCAGAAGGAAGGTTAACCCGAATGACAAGAACGTTACAATATCATTCAGGGACGATGTTGGAGATGCCTGGGAGGAGTATTACGTTTTTCATCATAAGTTCCTTATATGGTGCGAGATGAATGGACTAAACAAGGAACAGGTACTTGCAATGAGGGGCTCTCAGGTAGACGATCTAGTCAAAAGGTCGCCGTATTTCAAAGCAACTTCAAACGATATTGACTGGCTCGCAAAAGTTAAGATGCAGGGTAGAATGCAAAAATGGGTTGACCACTCTATTAGCGTAACCGTGAACTTGCCGAACAGTGCAACTGAAGAACTGGTTTCGGATGTTTACAAGACAGCCTGGGAATATGGCTGTAAAGGTGTTACAGTGTACAGAGATGGTTCACGGTCGGGTGTGCTAGTTTCAACTAAAGAGAACGAGGTTAAGGAATCGGTGCTTAGGAAACGTGAACGTCCCATATCACTGGAGGCAGAGGTTATCCGCTTTAAAAACGGGGCAGAGCAATGGATAGCACTGGTAGGTCTCATGAAGGGAGTGCCGTATGAAATCTTCACAGGTCTTCTTGATGAAGATACCAGAAACATACCCAAGTCTGTTACAATGGGATTCATTGTAAAAGAGAAAGATGAAGCAGGTAATTCCAGATACGATTTCCAGTATATAGACAGATATGGTTACAAAAACACTGTAGGGGGCATATCTCATATGTTCAACAAGGAGTACTGGAACTATGCAAAACTGATATCAGGTGTATTGCGCAACGGAATGCCTATTGTAGATATTGTAAATCTTGTAAATGGTCTTCAGCTTGACAGTGAGGCAATCAATACCTGGAAAAATGGCGTAGAGAGAACGCTAAAAAGATATATTCCGGACGGAACCAAGGATGATTCCGGTAAAAAATGCGAGAAGTGTGGTTCCAGTGAACTGGTTTACCAGGAAGGATGCCTTAACTGCATCTCCTGCGGATACTCAAAGTGCGGATAATTTTTAAAGTTTGGATAATGATACTCTATCCTAACGCAAAAATCAATATTGGTCTTAAGGTTATTGAAAAACGCCCGGACGGTTTTCATAATCTTGAGACCTTCTTTTTTCCCATCGAGCTAACAGATATACTTGAGATTGTAGAATCTGAGGAGACTACACTCTCTCTTTATGGAATAAGTCTGGAGGGTCGGCAGGAAGACAACCTGTGTATTAGAGCATATGAACTGTTATCAAAAGACTTTAAACTTCCACCTGTAGAGATTCATCTCTTTAAAAGAATTCCTCCGGGAGCAGGTCTGGGAGGAGGATCGTCAGATGCCGCACATGCACTTATTGCTCTCAACAAGTTGTTTTGTCTCCACCTGAGCCACGAAACCCTTGCCGAATACGCAGCCCGGCTTGGAAGCGACTGCCCTTTCTTTATCTACTCAAAGAGGCTTAATACAGAAGAGGGAGAGGGAATGTTAGCAGAGGGACGAGGAGAAATTCTTACTCCTTTTACAATTCCGCAACTTAAGGGTATTAAAATAAAGACAGTGGTGCCGCCGGTTTTTGTGTCAACAGCCGAAGCATATGGAGGAGTGGCTCCACAAAAGCCTCAAATCTCACTCAAAGAACTGCTTATTAGACCTATAGAAGAGTGGAAAGAAGCAATAACAAATGATTTTGAGAGAACTGTCTTTGAAAAACATCCACAAATTGGCGAGCACAAAATGGCACTCTATAGTCAAAAAGCACTTTACGCCTCAATGAGCGGAAGTGGCTCGGCAGTGTTTGGGTTGTTTAGGCAATAGGCAATGGGCAATAGGCAATGGGCAATAGGCAATAGGCAATAGGCAATGGGCATTAGAAGAAATAATAAAATGCCAGCAAAACTCTAAGGTTTGATACATTTGTTAAATTTGAATTAACAAGCCCATCTGAGCCCTCTTTTCCATATTGAACAGCAGTATATTCAATTTCTGGTGCTATTCGGAATTTTTCCATATTAAATATAATGCGTGGAGAAAATCGTAAAACATGGTTAATGTTAACTCCTCTGCTATAATATATACCTGTATTATTTATACCTGTGCCAAGATTTTTGGTAAATCCTCCAAAAAAGCCGGCTTGAATTTTACCGTTTGTTGCAAATTCTGCCCAAAGAGATAGATTATTAACAGGTGAATAATTGTATTTCAATTGCGGTCTTTCAATTGTAGAAGAAACAGCATATCCGCCAAGCATTACCAGATCGAACAAATTGTTTCCGTAAACAACATATGCTTTAACAGTAACGGGTTTTAAACGAAGCTTAGAATACAATGCAACAGCAAAGGATTTCACATAGTCTTTGCCGGTAAAATATATACTGTCTTTTCCATCTTTCAGATTTTTATCTGCCTGAGAAAATAGTCGCGGGGTCAATTGTTTATATTCCCCGCCTACTCCAATCAGAAATTCATTTTGTTTGTTCCATGATTTAGAATATTGCATATGAATGTTCAAATCTGGGAGAACGGCGTTTCTAAGGTATTTTGTACTGGCACCATCAGGCCCATTGCTCGAAAAATCACGTTGTTCCGCAAGAGCTATTATTAGTTTGAAATTGTTTATTTTCTGACTTAATCTAATTTGCGGATTGCGTGAAAATGGCTGAAAAGGAGCACCAGTGTTAAAAGAGACTACATCAGGAAAACATTCGGGAATAAATAACGGATGCCAGTACTGCCCTACCAAAAGCTCAGTAGTCTTCCAGTTGAGTTTAATGATGGCGTGTCTAAGCCTGAAACCGTTTACATCTCCAAAATTTGTGTTTTCATTACCAAAGAAATCGGCTTCGACCAATGCAGAAGTTTTTGCCCTGAACACATCGGGACCTGTAATTTTTCCGGTCAACCTGCTTTGAATGGAAAGAATCCCAAACTGGTCTTTGCTGTTTATATCTTTGCCATTGAAGTCAAGTTTTTGATTTTCCGGATAAAGCAGAAAGTGACCTTCCCTTATATTAACTGTCTGTCTTGAATCATAATACAAATCTGATTTAATAAATCCAGAAAAACTGATGCCGAATTTAGTCTCTTCTTTTTTCTCTTGTGCTTGAATTTTAAGAGAAATAATAAGTAGAAACACTATAATTAATTGCTTCATTTTATGGGTTTTAAATATTATTTAACAATTTATTATTTACTAAAATCTTTTGTGTGATTTTCCTTTTGAGTCAACAAAGAAACTATAATTAAAGTGATTACAGCCAATGGAATTGAAATAATACCAGGATTGTCCAGTGGTATAGGAGCGTCCTTAGGTATAAGTCCATATTTATCGTACATGGTGGGAGAAAACAGTATTATTCCAATAGAAGAGACTATTCCTACGATAATTGACCAAGCAATACCTTTTGCAGTTGTTTTTTTCCAGAATAAAAGGAATAAAATAGCCGGTAGATTGGCAGAAGCAGCAACAGCAAATGCAAGACCGACCAGGAAGGATACATTCATGCCTTTAAACAATATACCTAAAATAATTGCAAAAATCCCAACACATACAGCTGCCATTTTTCCTGCCTTAACTTTAGCTTTGTCAGTCATCTCTACTTGCAGATACTTGTCAATAAAGTCGTGAGCAATGGCTCCGGAAGAAGCTACAATCAACCCGCTGACAGTACCAAGAACTGTTGCTAAAGCTATCGCAGATATTATTGAAAATATTCCCACACCAAATGTTTTTGCCAACAGAGGTGCAGACATATTGCTGCTTTCAACATCTAAAGCACCGCTAATCATTGAGCCTAGTCCCATATAAAGAGTTAACACATAGAAAAATCCAATCGCTGCAATAGCAACAATTGTCGATTTTCTTGCGGCGCGCTGACTTGGTACTGTATAATATCTTATTAAGATGTGCGGAAGAGCTGAGGTTCCCAAAAACAGAGCAAGCATTAAAGACAAGAAGTTTAATTTATCCCAGAATGATGCCCCTGCTGCTTTTGACAGCTTGTATAAAAGGCCGGGTTTCATAACATCTTCACCCTTAGTGGGATTTTGGTACCAAACAGTTATTTTGTCTTCTCCATCTGTAAATGCTTTTTTGGAGAAACGAACAATCTCGCTTTTTTCAATTGTTTTTATGAATTCAAAAGGGCCTACAGGACCTGTTTTATCAACTTCTTTGCCATCAACTACTATTTTGCTAAGGTGCCCTACCTGATAGAATTTATTTTCAGATTTTGGAGCTCCGTTATATAATTTTTCGCCATTGGGAGTTAAGACAATATAAAGCATTTCTTCAAGAGTGGCTTTGTCTTCCTTTTTATTTAATTTGTACCAGCAATCAACGCCATCTTTTTCAAGTTTTACAAAAATTAATTTGTCTACAACTCTTGTGTTTTTCACAACAAAGGCCGGGTCGGTAGTGCTTACAATGGTATCATTTGTGATTAACGCTTGAGTTTGAGTAAATTTGTGATAGTTGTCGTTCGGAGTTAATGATAATCCGTTGGTTAATATGTAAATAGTAAGTATTGTTGAAAATATAACCAATAATGTACCTTTAATAAATTGAACATAGGTAGTTGATGTCATACCAGCCGTTGCGACTATAAATATTACAATTGAACCGACAATCACTACTCCCATCCAGTGTGGCAGTCCAAGAAGGGGAACAACAAGATCTCCCGCACCAACCATTTGAGGAATAAGATAAAATATTGAAACAATGAGAGTACTTATTGAAGCAGTCAATTTAATATATTTTGAATTGAACTTTGAATCTAAAGCATCTGTAAATGTATATTTCCCAAGTTTTTTCAGAGGTTCTGCTACTAAAAACAGGGCAACTACCCATCCGGCAAGGTACCCGATTGAGTATAAAAAACCATCATATCCGGAATATGCGATCATTCCGCAGATTCCTAAAAATGATGCGGCTGATAAATAATCACCTGCAAATGCAATACCATTTACAGCCCAGTGAATATTTCCACCTGCGGCATAATAGCTGGCAGACGATTTTGTTTTGCGTGCAAAGTAGAAAGATAATCCTAAGACTAAACCGACTATAAATAAAAAAATTATTATTGCCAGATTTGAAACTTCGTAAATCATATCAATTATTTATTAATCAGTTTTTATTCATTTTGTTTTCCATTCGTGTACAGAAATAATTATAGACGAATCCCATAATTATTGCCAGTACTATCAAACCAAAACCATAGATAATAGCAATGTTTTGTCCGCCGATTAATTCCAATCCCATTATTTCGGGTTTGGTTAAACCAATAAGTACAAAGCCAGAATAAACTAAAGTGTACACAAAAAACATTTTTACACCTAATTTTGCTTTCTTCGCTGCTGCTTTGTCAGTTCCAGTGTTTGTTGCCGGTTTATGTAACATATATGCTCCTTTTGTTAGTTAATTTTTTTTATTCATTGTACCAAAGATATTAATAAAAATAAAATTGCAAATGAAATAAAACATTTGCAGTAAAGTTATGTTAATTTTAATAGTATACATAATTATCAGCGGTTCTGTATTATATAGCCGCTAAATACAAAATTCGGTCAGTTAAGTAATTTGCAGTATATTTATAACCCATTTAACATCATCTTTTGGACAGACTATGAGAATTCAATATTGTTCAGATTTGCACCTTGAATTTGAACACAACAATAAATATTTATTAAATAAACCACTTAAGGTTAGTGGCGAAATTTTAATTTTAGCCGGAGACATTGTACCATTGCACGATGAGTTTTTAAATAACTCCTTTTTTAGTTTTGTTACGGATAATTACAAACAAGTATTCTGGATTCCGGGCAATCACGAATTTTATCATAAGGACATCGACGATTTCAGCAAGTCATATAATATTCAGTTAAGAGAAAATTTTAATATTGTGAACAACATAGAGCTGAAATACGAAAACATTCAATTCGTTTTTACAACTTTATGGTCTAAAATTGGAAATGATAATGAAAAGAAAATTGAGCAGTGTGTAATGGATTTTGACTGTATTACCAACAAAAACAGAAAGTTAAAAGCAACAGATTTCAATAAATTGCATCACGATAGTTTAACCTTCATGAAGCACTCATTAATGAATAAAAAAGGCAATACTGTTGTAGTGACACATCACCTCCCGTCAGGTTTATGTAATTCTCCGTTACACAATAACAGTCCTCTAAATGAAGCCTTTTGCGTGGATTTGACAGAATATATAAGGGGTTGTAATGCCAATTTCTGGATTTACGGTCACAGCCATTTTAATCAGAAACCATTATATATTGGAAATACCATTTTGCTTACTAATCAGCTTGGATATGTTCATAGTAATGAACATAAGAACTTTAAACATAATGCCTATTTCTCGGTTTGATTATTTGTCTCCTATGTTTTTATTCTAAAATCAAGACTCATTTTGTTCTGATAAGCAGGAATTTGTGACAAAACTTTCTTGAGCATGGATACTTCAATCTCCATCAGGTATTTTGTGTTCAGTAAATTTGATAAAGGGGTATTGTTTCCAAGCAAGATTATCTGATTTTTGAACCTCAGTTGCATTAAAAAATTGTAAACAAAAATAATTTCATCAATAACGCTTTCATCAATAATTTGCTTCGATTTTAATGCATTTAACCGTTCAATAGTGTTTGTGCACCAAATATTATTTTGAAGGGAATATATTCGGGCAAACATTATAATATTATTAATACTGCTTTTTAAATCAATTATTTCGGCATTTTTGTCCGTAATTATATGGCTGGAAGATATTTGCTGGGTTTTAATGTTGGACGCATTAGTGGCAAGATGATAGAAAAATACCGACTGTTGCGAAACTAATGAATTGACAGTTTCTCTAAGATGTTCTGCAAACTCTTCGTTTCCATAAACATTTCTGAAATCAAAGAAAATTATTGCATCCAAAAGGTTTTGAGGCTCAGGAGTCATTATCCAGTTTGTGAAATATTTCTCCCAAGTGCTTAGTGGTTTGTTCCACAGTGGATTTTTTGCCATAATATTTCCTTTGCAAAAAGAGTAACCTGCAAAGTTTAATGAGTCGCACACCATCTCACCCAGGACGCGGAAGTAATCACATACTAAACCTTCTTTTTCTTTTGCAACATCCTCATAAATTATTGCATTGTCCTGATCTGTAAACAAGCTTTCCTCTCTTCTCCCTTCGCTTCCAAGACATATAAAGGAGAAACTTACAGGTGGCTCTCCAATTTCTCTAATGGTTAATTCAATTATTCTTTTAATTACAGAATCTGAAAAAGAGGATGTAAGATTAATTAGGTGCTTAACGGAGATATCACTGTTAATTAATGGTTTTATAAATAATTGAAGCAATTTGTAACATTGCTTAAGCTCTTCTGTTGTTTCTGATTTTTTTATCTTGTCAATTAAAAAGGAAAGAGAATTTGTTAAGCTTTTAAAAATTTCCTTAGTACTAAATATTCCAATGATTTTGTTTGTCTCATCTCTTACAACCAGATGATTTATATTATTTTCGTCACAAACAGATATTGCATCTCCCACCGGAGTAGCCGCACTACAATAAATAATGGGAGAGCTCATAATTAAGAAAACAGGGTTTTCTAAACTTAGCTTTAGTGATAGCACTCGTTTTTGAATATCACTGTTTGTTATAATTCCAATAAAATCCTTTTCATTTTTTGTCAGCAATAAACTGTCAGTTTTTCGTTTCGATAATATTTCAATAGAATCGCTTATTGTAGAATCATTATCTACTGAATAAAAAGGAATTAAATAATCTTTAATGGGTTGCTCAATTAAAAACCCATTTGATTTTAGTTCTGCAATGAGATTACTTGTTTCATTTTTTTCATTTTCCTGTGAAGTAATATCTTCAATTATTCCATCACAAATAAAGTATTCTGAATTTTCATTGTTAAAAGCTACAAGAGTGAGAGCTACAATTGAACAGTCTTTGTTTTTATTAAAGATTTTAAGAACCTTATTTTTTATATAACCATCTGTCTTTAGGCGTTGTCTGATATTTTCTCTTTCCTGGGAGTCAACAAATAACTTAAAAAAATTCATCTCAGACAGGTCATTGAAATTATCAAAACCAAATATTCGAATTGCCTTTTCATTGGCATAAATAAACTTACCTCTGGAGTCAAGACTTGTTTTAAAAACCCCCAAGTTTAAAATGCTGATTAATTTTTGATAATCGATATTGGAATAATTCAAGCTTTGGTCTACGCTTAGGTTTTTGACAATTATGATATTGACGGTTTTACCTGAAAAAAGAGCGGTTGATGATTTAACTAAAGTCTCTACAAATCCTCCATTTTTCTTTTTAATATTTAATTCAAACTGTCCTTCTTTAATTACAGAATTTTTTAAAAAAATCTCAATAATATCATTATTATTGTTCTCGCTGATTATCTCTCCGATTGAAAGGTTGACAAGTTCGTTGTTTTCATAACCGGTCATTAGACTTATAACATTATTCGAGAAACTTATTTTCCCGTCTATTAGCATTATTAAACCATCAGTTGATGCCTCTACAAGAGTTCGGTATCTTTCTTTGGACTCATGTAATTGATTTTCGGCCTTGATTCTTTTGCGTTCTATATTAAGACTTTGTTTAAAAATATATAAAAGAAGAAAAGCAATTAAGAAGGAGATACTTATTGATATCCAGAGCATCCTTTTTGTGAGTGCCGAGATCTCTTTTTTTACATCTTCAATATAGATACCGGTTCCTATGACCCAGTTCCAGGATTTTAATATTTTAACATAAGACAGCTTGGGAACTATGTGAAGTGAGTCATCCTTCCATTGCCACATATAATCTACATATCCCTGTTCTGATCTTTTAACGGTCTCTACAAATTCTACAAACAACCTTTTTCCGTGAGGATCAGTAAAATTTGATAAATCCTTACCATCCAGGTCTCTTCGGTAGGGATGCATGATCATTGTAGGGGTCATGTCTGTTATCCAGAAATAATCTTTATTTTCTTCTCCATATCTCAAGTGTTGAATTTTTGACATGGCTGTCATCTGAGCCTCTTTCCGGGAAAGAATTCCTTCTTTTTCATCTGCTTCATATTCTGCCAGAATACTCCAGGCAGAATTGGTTAGCTCTTTTATCATCTCTCTCTTGCCATTCATAATATTCTCCTGAAAGCGAGGAATTATTATGAAAAAAATTGTAAGAATAAACAACAGAACCGACAGTATAGTAGGGAGGATTATTTTAAAATAAAAATTTTTCATACCAAAGAGTAATTGTCAGAAAATTTTTTGTTATCATAAATGTACGAATATATTTATTTCCTCAGTTATTATAAAATTGAGATTTAAATTAATAATTGCTAATTTTGAAGACAATAACCTAAAATAAAGGAAAACTTATTATGAAAAAATTTCTATCGACTCTGATTGTAGGTTTGTTCGTTTTTTCTACCGTGTCTTATGCTCAAAATCAGCAAAGTGCACAAAATCCAATTAAAAAAAATCCTAGTTTCTGGTATGGTCCTAAGGTGGGTGTCGACCTGCTGACTCCAACAGTTGATCAGGATGAGATTACAGCACAGGTTAAATCTAATTATCAGATTGGGTTTTTCCTGCAGTTCGGAAGGACATTTTATTTTCAACCTGAGTTTTATTATCGTACCCACAAAGAAAATTATGGTAATGCAAATGATGAAGTAACAGTGAATACCTTAAAGGTGCCTATGATGTTTGGCGTAAGACTGTTGAATCTCAAAGTCGTAAGTGCTCATCTTATGGCCGGACCAACGGCCTCATTTCTTCTTAAAGAGAGTGTAACAGACCCGGACAGGAAAAAAAGCAACTTTGCGCTTCAGGCAGGTGGAGGAGTGGATGTTTTAGGGTTTATAACTCTTGATGTCCGTTATTCTGTTGATATCAACAGCACGACGAATGAACAGATACGCCAACTTGGCTGGGATAGCGGAGTTAATGTGACTTTGGGAATAAAACTCCGATAATTGAATAAAAATGAGAAGCTTAAGCATAATAATCGCGTGCTTGCTGATTATAGCGAGCCCGGTTTTAGCTCAAAAAAAAGTTACCGTTCATGTAATACCTGCAGATGCAACAATTTATGAGATTGTTCCGGCGACAAATATAATGAAGCCGTTGGGAGCAGGAACTGCTGTTGTTATTGTCCAGAAAAATTCGGAAACAGCCATTATCATACAAAAACCCGGCTTTGCCGATTTAAAGAAAGTCTATAGTACCAAGACAGAAGAAAAGCTGCCCAAGGAAGATTTTCTTACAATGAAGGACAGGATGGTTGCACTTAAAGTATGGCCAGAGGATGCCAGAATATTTGTAAATAACTCAGAACTTGAAAAAGGAACAGCAAAAATTGTTGTGAAGGATGGTGAGCGGATTAATGTTGAGATAAAAAAGAGTGGCTATGTTCCGGTAAAAAAGATATATTCCAATCAACCAGGAACCGACTTACCGCCTGTAAATGATGAGATTAAGTTATCGGATAAGATAATTCAAATAGTTGCCATACCCTCAGATGCAAAGATTATTGCGGATAACCAGGTTATCGGCACAGGAAATGGTATGGTTGTTGTGCAATTGGATAAAAGTGTTAATGTAAAAATTGTAAAAGAGGGATATGCCGACCTGGAAAAGACCTATTGGAACAGAGAAGAATCTCCTGAATTGCCAATTAATGAATCATTTTTGCTGACTGATCGTATTGTTTTGTTGCGAACCTCTCCTGAAGGAGTTTCTATTAAGATCAACGGCAGATTTGTTGCCAATGGGGAATTTAATGTTAAAGTGGCAAAGGGAGAGACAGTAGAGGTGCTTCTTGAAAAAGAGGGCTTCATCGCTGTCCGTACAAAGTATATAAATCAGGATAATGCTCCGGTGATTCCAATAATGGACCAGATTGAATTATTTGCAGATGAGTCATTTGCTGCTTCGGAACCTGCGGATTTTGTAAACACGAACAATATAATAGAGATAAATGCCAACATTAAGGAGGACGAAGCCTGGAAGATAATGAGTCAGATAGTCATGACCTATTTTGATGTCCTTGAAATTACGGACAAGACAACAGGATATCTCAGAACTGCCTGGGCAGTAAAGGTTTTTCCAAATAATACTATACGTACCAGGCTTATTGTTAAGGTGGCAGACAGTAGTACGTTAAAATATGTGGTCAAGTTGTGCAGTGAATCATCGGGAAGAAGCGGCTCAAACTCAAATGACGACAGCTTGTATACAGAATGGCAAAGAGTTCTGGAAACATACAAGAGTGTAGTAGGGGACATGAGGACGAGGTTGAAATAGGCTTTAGGCAATAGGCAATAGGCATTAGGCAATAGGCAATAGGCATTAGGCATTAGGCAATAGTAAGAATATATATTTCAAATGAAAAGAACATTAATAATCACCGGCATAATATTAGCCGCAGCGATCATCTCCCTTGTTGTCATCAACAAGGTAGTATCAAAGAAAGACACAACAAACCTTTATGCCGAATCTACAAAAGGTCAGTTTGACATAATTGTTACAACCACAGGAGAGTTGCAGGCAAAGCAGTCGACCGATATTTACGGCCCGGAACTGGCACAGGGAAGAAACTTCAGGTCTATGGACATTAAGATTACCGACATGGTTCCTGAGGGAACAGAGGTTAATCCAGGCGATTATGTAGCAACACTTGACCGGACATCATTTGATAACAGCCTCAAGGAAGAGCTTGAGAAGCTGAGGTCAATTGAAACCAATATGGAGATGAAAGTACTAGATACGGCCGTCAATCTTAGTAACTTAAGGGATAATATAAAAAATCTCCGATACACAGTGGAGGAATCGGAAATAACACTACAGCAGTCGAAATATGAACCACCCACAACAATACGTCAGGCAGAACTTGCTCTCGACAAAGCAAAGCGCTCACTGGATCAGTCAATAAGAGGCTATGCTTTAAAGGTTGAACAGGCAAAATCAGACACCAGAACCTTAAAGACCAGCCTTATGGACCAACGCACAAAAGTAAGCGACCTACAGGAGGTATTGTCGAATTTCGTCATAAAAGCACCATCGGCGGGGATGATTATTTATAAGAGAGACAGAGGAGGGTCAAAGAGAAAAATTGGTTCTTCCATAAGCCCCTGGGACAATGTTGTTGCAACCCTTCCCGACATGTCGTCGATGATGTCGAAGACCTATGTAAACGAAATTGATGTAAGCAAAGTAAAGCTGGGACAGAAGGTTGAAATAATGGTAGATGCATTTCCTGAAAAATCCTATACGGGAATTGTAAGAAGCGTAGCCAATATTGGGGAGCAGTTACCAAATACCGACGCTAAAGTATTTGAGGTAAACATAGAGGTTGACGGATCTGACCCAATATTAAGACCATCAATGACAACGGGCAACAAGATAATTACCAAGACCATTGCCGATGTTGTCTATATCCCGCTGGAATGCGTACAGGCAGGAACGGACAGTATTCCTTTTGTTTATATGAAAAACGGGAAAAAACAGATAGTAGTAATGGGAGAATCGAATGAAAACAATGTAATTATAGAACAGGGTCTTGAACCAGGAACAAAAATTTTTCTCAGCGTTCCTGAAGATCCGGAAAGCTTTAACCTTGTTGGTAAGGAGTTAATATCTGTAATTAAGGATAAGGAAAAAGCACTAAAGGCAGAAGAGGTTCGTATAAGGCAGGAGGCAGAAAAAGCCAAAACCGATGCCGAAGCTAAAGCTAAAGCCAGCAGAGGAGGAATGATGAACGTCACTCCTGAAATGATGAAGCAATTCCAGAACAACAGGAACAGACAACCAAGAGGAGAGAGCAGTGAAAGAGATACTTCTGCCAGAACAAGACGAAACTTCCAGCAACGCCCTCAAAACAGCAATTGAAATGTTTAGCTTTATATTTCGATACTTTCATGATATAGAAATTGCATTAGAATCGATAGTATCCAATAAACTAAAGTCGATTCTGACGGCTCTTGGAATAATATTCGGAGTTGCTGCAGTAATAGCTATGCTTGCCATAGGAAAGGGGGCCAAGCAGGAGATAATGGAACAGATGAAGATGGTAGGGGTAAACAACATAATTATTAACCCAATAATTCCCGACAAAGCCTCCTCAAGCGAAGAGGGAGAAAAACAGCAGAAAAAATTCTCCCGGGGACTTAACCTTCTTGATGTAGACGCCATAAAGGAGACATTACCATCTGTTAAGAGAATAAGCCCGGAAATATCATTTACTTCTACTGCAATGCTCAACGGTGTAAAATACAACGCCAAGCTTGTTGGAGTATCAAATGATTATTTTCACCTCTACAATCTTCCATTGGTAGGAGGTGTATTCTTTAACGATTATCAGGAAAAGAATGGCATACAGGTCTGTATAATTGGAGCAAATATACGGGCAAAATTCTTTAGGAAAATCGATCCCCTTAACCAGTATATAAAATTCAACGGTATCTGGCTTAAGGTAATAGGTGTGCTCCAGAAAACAAATGTCACCCTCACCGGATTTGAGGAAAAGGGAGTAAACGTCTATAATGACAACATCTATATACCAATCCAGACTTTGTTATTGCGATACCAAAACAGAGCCCTTCTTAATACAAAGCTTGTTTCAGAGGCTAGTTCTATAGAATTTTTCGGTGGAGGAGGCATGGGTAGGATTGTCATTAACACTTCTGATGCATCAAGTGATACTGAAACAAATTACAACCAGCTGGACCGAATTGTGGTGCAGGTAAATGAAACAGAGCAACTTGCCACCACCACAGAAGTTCTTAGCCGTATGCTGACAAGGCGTCATACAGGCGTGAAGGATTTTGAGATAACAGTACCGGAGTTGCTACTTAAACAACAACAGCGGACAAAAGACATTTTCAATATTGTTCTTGGAGCTATAGCAAGCATTTCTCTTATTGTCGGGGGCATAGGTATCATGAACATAATGTTTGCATCGGTTATGGAAAGAATTAAGGAAATCGGCACAAGAATGGCTCTGGGAGCCAAGAAGATGGATATAGTCGTTCAGTTTCTTGCAGAAGCTGTTCTGATTAGTGTGAGTGGGGGATTTATAGGAGTGTTCATTGGGGTTATAATGGCTAAACTGATTGAACAGGTGGCGGGAATTACCACAATAGTATCGTTTTTTTCTGTTTTTATTGCATTTGGGGTGTCTGTAAGCATAGGGGTAATATTTGGTTACTCCCCGGCAAAGAGAGCATCGGAAAGAGACCCGATAGAATCATTGAGATATGAATAAATTTATAAAATGAAGAGAATATTTTTATTTACGATAATTGCATTGCTTACTTTTTCGACAAAGAAAGTCAATGCTCAGGAGGTTATAAAGCTCACATTTCAGGAGGTTATTAAGCTTGCAGAGGAACAATCACCCAATGCCCTTATGGCTAAACACACATATAGGGCAAGTTACTGGAACTACAGGACATTTGTTGCACAGTACAGACCATCGCTTACCCTTAACGGAACTACTCCCGACTACAGCACCGCCTATGATAAAGTTTGGAATTCCCAGTTTGAAAGGTGGGATTATAAAGCGACTAATACAATAAACAACAATGCATCACTGGTTTTGTCGCAGAATATCGGATTCACCGGAGGATCAATATCACTTACCTCCGATCTGACACTCTTCAACGATTTTGAGAATGATTCACATAAATACATCTCTTCTCCTATAAGTATAGGGTTGACACAACCACTGTTCCGGTACAATGCACTAAAGTGGCAGAAGAAGATAGAACCTATAAAGTATGAGGCAGCAAGAAAAACCTTTCTTGCAAGTATTGAATCTGTACATCAGCAGGCAGTTATGAATTTTTTCTCGCTTTCACTTGCGCAGATCAACAAGCAGATTGCAGATATGAACTATTCAAATGCTGATACACTCTGGAGGATATCCAAGGGACGGTACGAACTTGGTACAATTGCAGAAGATGAATTATTGCAGATGCAGCTTTCGTGGTTAAATTCGGAGACATCAAGAAAGGAAGCAGAGATAAATTTGAGGGACAAAGAGATAAGAATGAGGTCGTTTCTGGGCTATAATGAAAATGTAAGGCTTGAACTAATACTCCCTACGGAAATTCCTTCTTTGCAGGTGAGTACACGAGAGGTTTTCGATCTTGCAATGGCAAATAACCCCGAGATACTCAACCAGCAACTTAAATTGCTCGCAGCCCAGAGTAATGTGGCGCAGGCAAAAGCAGAAAGAGGGCTTAATGCAAACCTTGTTGCATCCTTTGGATTACGCGACCAGGACCCCAATTTCAGACTTGCATATTCCGATCCGAATCAACAACAGAGAATAAGGATAGGTTTTTCTTTTCCAATTTTGGATTGGGGCCTGGGCAGAGGCAAATACAAAATGGCAAAGTCGAGTCTGGAACTTGCACAGGTTCAGTCACAACAGGCCATAGTAGATTTTCAGCAAAACCTCTCACTTGATGTTGAACAGTTCAATCTGCAGGCATCACAGGTGAAAATTGCAGCAAAATCCGATACCGTTGCTCAGAAAATGTTTGAAGTGACAAAGCAGAGATTTCTTATCGGGAAAATTTCAGTACTGGAGTTGAACAATGCCGATGCAAAGAAGGACCAGAACAAGAGGGCATACGTTCAGTCATTGCAGAATTACTGGAACTTCTTCTACAACCTGCGAAACCTTACTTTGTACGATTTTATCAACAAGAAGCCACTCGAAACAGATTATGACAATCTTATCAAATAGGAATAAAGATTGGGTCAATATTCGGTGAAAATTCTCTGAATCTCCTTTGGATTTAGGCTTTCTGATGATTTGCTGCTTTTGATAAGAGCAAGCATCAGCAGAATCCGGGCTTTCTGAGGGTTTTTCAGATATGCTACAGGCCAGGATGGGTCATAATCTTCGGCAGCACAATCTACACCTCCGGAGGCAATGCGAGTTGAACGGATTATAGCGACACCTTTCCTGGAGCCCTTTTCCAACTCATTTTTCACTGCTGCGCTGTAGTTGCCATGACCAACACCGGCAACGACTATTCCCTTTACATTTGCCTCAATAAGCGCCCTTACCGGAATAATGGAAGAGAATGTATAGCTGTAGATAATCTCTACCGGAGGAAGAGTATTCATCCCCTTTATGTCAAATTCGCTGTTTACTGTATGTTTGGCGACGCTCTCACGGAAAAATCGGGGTTCACCATCACGTATATAACCTAATGGCCCATAGTTGGGACATGAAAAGGCGGCTGTATTTACCGTATTGGTCTTGGTAACATCGTCGGCAGAAAGGATGAAGTCGTTCATTACAACCATCACCCCGCGGTTAATTGTTTTTTGTGAAGCCGCCACAGAAACAGCATTGAACAGATTGAAAGGTCCGTCGGCACTAAGCGATGTAGAAGGTCTCATCGCTCCCGTCAGAACCACCGGCCTGGAATGTTTTATTGTAAGGTTGAGAAAATATGCGGTCTCTTCCATGGTGTCTGTACCATGAGTTATTACAACTCCGTCACACAAGTCATTTGAAAAAAGAGAATCTATTGTATTATAAAGCTTAAACCAGATTGAGAGCTCCATATTCTGGCTGGATATATTGCACACCTGAATACTTTTAAGAATTGCAATTTTTTCTATGTCTGGAACTGTTGCAATTATTTGCTCCACGCTTATTACCCCGGGCTTGTATGATGCCTGGGTTGAGCTGCTTGCAGAGCCGGCAATAGTACCGCCTGTTGCAAGAATTACAATCCTGGGCCTTTGAGTTGAATTGGCTGTGTTGGCCCAAAGAGATAGGGATAAGAGCAGAAAAGAGATTAAGGGGGTAAGTTTTTTCATCAGACAAATATTTTGTTGTCCAAATATAGCAATAATGAAAATGAAAAGGGCGACTCCCTGCTACAGAAATCAGCCCTTTTTTGTGTACTAAAACCTAAACCTACATCTATTAGATGCATGAAGTATAAAAAATGTTGCAGAAAATTTAAAAATTTTCCACTTTTTTTAAAATCAGCAATGGCAACTTTGCTGCCAGATAGCCTATGATGGCTACACCACAGATAGTTAGGGCAACATCGGAAAATTTAAGCACTACAGGATAAGAATCAATAACAAAGTTGCCCGGCATAGGTACAATGCCGAATTTCATTTGAATAAAGCAGATTGCAATACCTGTCACCGTACCGGCAATAATGCCCAGAATTGAGATAAACCACCCTTCCAGAAGAAAAATCTGTTTTATAAGGTTGTCATTTGCTCCCATGCTCTTCAGGCTCTCCACATCCTCTCTCTTCTCTATGATTAGCATAGATAAGGAGCCAAAAAGATTACATGATATTATTATTATTACAAAGAGAAGGATAATGTATATAGAGAGCTTCTCCGACCCCATCATCTTATAAAGGGTTTCATTCTGCTCATATCTGTTTTTTACAATGAATCCGTTGCCCAGAACTTTCCCGAACTTATCCTTAAGAGCATTAATGTCTGTTCCCTCTTTGACATAAAGCTCTATTGATGTAACCTTGTCGTCATATTCTGTCAGATTTCTTGCAATTTCTATAGGGATGTATATGTACTTGTTATCAAAACCCTGTTCCACCGAGAACACACCGGCTGGAAAAACCCTCTCCTGATTTAGCGAAGATGCAGGATTTACAAATGATATGGGCCTGTTCCGTGATGGGAAGTAAAGAAACAAACCATCTACAAAATTGATATTTAACCCCAGATTATTTGCAACGCCTCTGCCTATAATTGCCTGGGGCACCTCGCCGTGGTAGAGTGAAAAGTCGCCATCCACCAGATAATCTTTGATCTTTGTAACGGCCTGGTAACTTGAATCAACCCCTTTTATGGTGGCAACTGACTCTTGCCCGGAATAGTTTATGAAAATGTTCTCCTCAATAATTTCACAGAAACTTGCCACATTGTGGGAACTTCTTATGATGTCGAAACTATCTGAGTGAGGAACAAAGCTTTTACCCTCTCTGGCAACAATAAGCAGGTCCGACTCATGTGTTTTGTAAAGTGACTTTATTAGACCTTCAAACCCGTTGTAGACAGAGAGTATTATTATAAGTGCCATTGTGCCCAAAGCAATGCCGCTCGCACTTATCAAAGATATAATGTTAATAACATTGTGCGATTTTTTCGCAAAAAGGTAGCGTCGGGCTATAAAAAAAGGTAGTTTCAACGGCCTTGATGGTTTTACTTTTTAAGAAGCTCATCAATTCTCGCTACATAGTCGAGGGAGTCATCAATGAAATAGACCATGTCGGGCACTATTCTCAATTGCTTTGAAACTCTTTTGCCCAGCTCGCCTCTTATGGATTTTGAAGCAGCTTCAACAAGCTTTAAAACCTCCTGCGCCTTTGCCGACGGAAAGATGCTCAGGTGCACCTTTGCCACGGCCAGATCCGGACTCACTCTTACAGATGTAACGGATACGAGTGCACCGCCAAAAGCCGACATTCCGCGTTCTCGGATAATCTCCGCCAGATCCTTTTGAAGTTGTTTTCCAACCTTCTGTTGTCTTGTGCTTTCTCCTTCCATTTTCAAATTGTTTTAATTATAAAGTAATTTTTCTTGCCCTTCTGCACAAGAATGTATTTACCGTTAAGAAGGTCCTTATCACTTACCATGGAATCCACCGATTCGCACTTGTCTTTGTTTATACTTACACCACCTGCCTGAATCATTTTACGGCACTCGCCTTTTGACGGGAAGATATCGCTTTTGACTGCCAGCAGTTCTATAATATTCACAGGAAGGTCTGCTTTTGAAATCTCAGACTGAGGAACTCCGTCAAAAACAGAGAGAAATGTCTGCTCATCTATGGTTTTAAGTTTGTCCGATGTTGACTGACCAAACAAAATCTGAGAGGCCTCAACGGCATTCAGATATTCAACCTCACCATGCACCATTACTGTTACCTCCCTGGCAAGAAGCTTCTGAAGGTCCCTCAGATGCGGAGCCTCCTCGTGCCTTGCAATTGCGGCATCAATCACCTCCTTGCCAAGCATTGTGAAAATTTTCAGGTACTTTTTGGCATCGTCGTCACTTACATTCAACCAGAACTGGTAAAATGTATAAGGAGTTGTATATCTGGCATCCAGCCATATGTTTCCCTTCTCAGTCTTGCCGAATTTTCCGCCGTCTGCCTTTGTTATCAGCGGGCAGGTGAGGGCAAAAGCTTCTCCTCCTGTCTTCCTGCGAATAAGCTCTGTGCCTGTTGTTATGTTTCCCCACTGGTCACTTCCACCCATCTGCAGCTTGCAGTTATGGTTCTGATAGAGGAAAAGGTAATCATACCCCTGAACAAGCTGATATGTGAACTCCGTGAATGACATTCCCTCTCTCTCGTCGCCGGTTATTCTCTTCTTTACCGACTCTTTACTCATCATGTAGTTGACAGTGATATGCTTGCCAATGTCTCGTATGAAGTTGAGGAAGGAATAATCCTTCATCCAGTCGTAGTTGTTAACAAGAATAGCAGCATTGGGAGCGTCTGAATCAAAATCCAGAAAACGGGAGAGTTGGGCTTTTATAGAATTCTGATTATGTCTGAGAGTCTCTTCGTCAAGCAGGTTTCTCTCCGATGACTTCATAGATGGGTCGCCAATCATTCCTGTGGCCCCGCCAACTAACGCAACAGGTTTGTGTCCGCATGCCTGAAAATGCTTAAGCATCATTATACTTACAAGGTGACCTATATGAAGCGAATCTGCTGTAGGGTCGATACCTACATATGCTGCTGTATGTTCTTTTTGTAACTGCTCCTCTGTCCCCGGCATGATATTGTGGATCATGCCTCTCCATGTGAGTTCTTTAACGAAGTTGCTCATTTCCCATTTAATTTTAGGCAAAAGTAAGGTTTTTTCTTTACTTTTGTGTATATGAAACAGACATTTAAATTACTACGGGTATTACTCCTGTTTACAGCGTTTTCGATAGGAACGTCTTCTCTATGGGCTGCCGTTACAGACTCTCTTCTTTTAAAAATTGCCGCTCTTAAAAATGTGAGCAGCGTACAAAGACTGGAAAGTACCCAGTTCAAAGATAAATACGTGCTGTTTATTGAGCAGCCTCTTGATCAGAAAAATCCCTCTGCCGGAAGCTTCAAGCAGAGAATTTTTGTTATGAATGCTGGCGAGGATCGTCCCACTGTAATTGTAACAGAGGGCTACGGAGCTGCTTATGCTGCATCGCCCAGATACCGCGATGAAATTTCGAGGCTTCTGAATGCAAATATTATTTTTGTCGAACACAGGTACTTTCTGGAGTCTACGCCAAAACCTCTGAACTGGAAGTATCTTACGGCAGAAAATTCGGCATTCGACCTCCACAATGTAACAACTATATTCAAACAATTATACAAAGGCAAATGGATAGCAACCGGCATAAGTAAAGGAGGACAAACAGCACTCATATACAGGGCTTTCTTTCCCGATGATGTGGATGTTTCGGTTCCATATGTGGCTCCGCTTTGCAAAGGGAGAGAAGATGGCAGGCATGAACCGTTCCTGAGAAATTTTGCAGGTACGCAGCAGGAGAGAGAAATCCTTACAAATTTCCAGAAGGAAGTTCTAAAACGAAGAGGTGAGCTTCAGCCAAAATTCGATTCTCTGTGTAATGTCAAAGGGTATAAATTCAACCTTCCCCTGGAGGAGATCTATGACTACTCTATACTTGAGCTACCTTTTTCGTTCTGGCAGTGGGGGAGTCCTATTGCGGAAGTTCCCGGAGAGGGTGCGGTTACAGCTGAGATCTTCAAGTATTGGATGAAGACAAGCTCGCCGGATTACTTTATAAACAACAGTCCCACTGCTGCATTTTTTGTTCAGGCAAACAGAGAGTTAGGCTATTACGGATATGACACCAAGCCGTTTAAGGGATTGCTTAAGATAAAAAACTCCAAAGGTTACATGGGTAAGCTTTTCATTCCTCGTGGAGCAGAATTCAAGTTTGACAAGGCACTTTACAAAAAACTAAAAAAATTCGTTGCCACAACAGATGAAAAAATGTTATTCATATATGGTGAGTTTGACCCATGGAGCTCTGTAAAGGTGAATGAACCAAAAAACGATAATGTTGTTGTTCTTGTTGAACCGAAAGGAAGCCACAGATCACGCATAAGTACAATGCCGGAAGATCTGAAAAAGAGAGCCGTTGAAACTCTCAACAGGTGGCTTGCCCATTAAAAATATTTTATGATTGAATTCAAACAGATTGAGTTATCCGACAAAGCATGGATAGACGAGTTGTTAAAATTTTCTGACTATAGAGGAGCTGAGTATTGCTTCACAAATCTTTTCATCTGGGACAGTATATACAAATCAAGGATTGCAAGATATAAGGACTTCCTGTTTCTAATATCGGGAGAGGGAGATAATACCCGCTATCTCTATCCTGCCGGGAAAGGCGACAAAAGAGAGGCTATAGAATGGCTCATAAGGGACTCAGAGGAGAGAAAGGTTAAGTTTGTTATGATTGGGGTGACACCTGCTGCAATTAATGAGATTTCGGAACTCCTGCCTGGCAAATTTGAATTTGTTCCCGTAAGGGACAGCTTTGACTATATCTATGAAAGGGAGAAGCTTGTGACTCTTTCCGGAAAGAAGCTTCAACCCAAGCGTAACCACATAAATAAATTCAAGGAGTTAAACGATTGGACCTACGAAGAACTTACAGAGGATAAAATACCGGAAATCATTGCCTTTAACGCTGAATGGTGCAAAGATTTGGACTGCAATAAAAACAATTCTCTTGGTTGGGAGGCATGTGCAGTTGCCAAGTGTCTTGCACATTATCGCTACTTAAACCTAAAGGGTGGCATACTTAGGGTTAAGGGGAGAATCGTTGCATACACAGTAGGGGAAAGGATTAATTCGGACACCTTCATAGTGCACATAGAAAAGGCTTTTGCAGATGTAAGAGGCTCATATCCTATGATTAACAGAGAGTTTGCAGAAAGAGAGACAGAAGGGTGCACATACATAAACAGAGAGGATGATACGGGCAACGAAGGGCTCAGAACAGCAAAAGAGTCTTATTATCCTGTTTTCATGCAAGAAAAATATGCTACAAGATTATTTTGATTATATTTGCGACTGAAAACATTTTAGCTTAGAGAATTGGAACCTCCCAGTAGTTTACTAGATGATTACGTCTCCGTGGGGATATCTCTTATCCTCATCCTCTTCTCTTATGCCCTTTTGAAGGGCAGTGAATACTCCTTTTTTTCCAGTCAGGACAAAAAATCAAAAACAACGGTAAAACATCTTTCCGACCCTGATGCTATTGCCGGAACAATACTTTTATTTGAAACAATACTTCAGATAGCACTCATATCACTTATCTCTGAACTTTACATCATAATTTTTTCACCATCGGATTACTTGTTGCTTTGGGCAATTGCAATACTGTTTTCTACATCTGTCATGCTAAGATATACAGGAAATGTTTTTTCCAGATACCTTTCAGAAAATGACCGATACATAAGATTCGCACAGATGTCCGGCAGGTCTTTTTCTTTTCTGCTTTTCCTTGCGAGACCATTCAACAGGATACTTTCTGCATTTATTGAAGTTTTTGGCGAAACCAGGGAGGAGAGAGACGCACAATCAATGGAGGAGTATACAGAAGTTATTGATATTACCGATTCGGAAGAGGTGGAAGAGAAGAAACTTCTTAAAAAAATTGTCGGTCTCAACACTACCAGTGTTTCTCAGATAATGAAGCCGAGGGTAGAAATAGTCTCTCTCGATATGGAAATGACCTCACGGGAGGTTATAGAAAAAGCAATTGAAAGTGGATTTTCACGTCTTCCTGTATATGACGGGAGTCCCGACAACGTAATAGGATTCTTGTATATCAAGGATCTGGTTGGTTATCTGAGGGGAAAAGCTACAGACTTTAACTGGCACAAACATATCCGTGAGGCATACTTTGTACCGGGCAGCAAAAAAATCAACGACCTTCTGGAGGAGTTCCGTCAGAAAAAGATGCATCTTGCCCTTGTGGCCGATGAGTATGGAGGAACAGACGGAATAGTAACCCTTGACGATATCCTTGAAGAGATTGTAGGTGAAATATCGGACGAAACAGACACAAACGAATAAAATGGCACTTTTTTTTAGCAGAGACCTTGATGGGGGAGCAACAGTATCCGTATGGGAAATTGTTGAGAGTGAAGAGGAACTTCTCTCTCTATGCTCTGTTCCAAATGATGAACTTGAAGAGCTTCAGCTTATCAGGAGCGTAGATCGTCGTCGTGAACGGTTGGCGGTAAGAGCTCTTCTCAACCAACTCTTCGACGGTAAGGTTTACCTTGGTCACCACGACAATGGCAGACCATTCCTGCAAAACAGCTTGATTGAAATTAGCATATCTCACACAAAGAGATTTGCGGCTGTTCTGACTCACCCTGATGACAGTGTGGGTATAGATATTGAATCTCTGGACAGAAATTTCTCTGCTGTCGAAAAAAAGGCTCTCTCGCCATATGAAATAGAAAACCTTAGCGAAAAAAACCGAAACCTTCACCTTGCAATCTACTGGAGTGCCAAAGAGGCCATATACAAAAGAATGTCACTTTCCGACGTTGACTTTGCCAAACAGATTGAGATTAAGAGGTTTTCCCCAAAAGATGAAGGAGAGCTTGAGGCAACATTCATTCAAAAAGATGGTGAGGAGTTAGAATTCGAACTTCAGTACGAAGTGTTTGAGGGTCATGTAATGGCCTGGCTGGTAGGATAGCTTATTAAAGTATCTGTGCTGTGTGTGACTTGGTGTCCACTTTCTCTATGATGTCGAAAATTATGCCGTTTTCGTCAATCACAAATGTCTTGCGGATTATTCCAACATATTGTCTGCCCATGAATTTTTTCTCTCCCCAGGCTTCGTATGCCTGCAAAATTACTGTATCGGTATCTGAAATAAGAGGGAATGGCAGGTTAAACTTCTCTATGAATCCCTTATGTGACTTCTCGTTGTCTTTGCTAACGCCTACAATCTTGTATCCCAGGGATTCAAATCTTTGGTAATTGTCTCTTAAATCGCAAGCCTCTGCAGTGCAACCGGGAGTGTTGTCCTTTGGATAGAAGTAAAGAACAAGTTTTTTCCCTTTAAAATCGCTGAGTTTAATATCTTTACCATTATGGTCTTTGCCCATGAAATCGGGCGCCTTATCTCCTTTCTTTAACATGTTTTTTTATTTATATAACAATCTGGCTGGCAAAAAGTTTGCAATTGGGTAAGCGAAACAATATTCAGAACAGAATGTCCGGTGTTCTTGACTTTATAGTGTTTGACAAAAAAGTGATTTACGCAAATAACCCACAACTATTTTAAACCAGAATAACACTATTTACAAGAACACCGGACAGCTTTGTTGGTGTTGTTCAAATCTACATAGAATATCAACAAAAAATGACAGCGAACGCCCTTGTTGCGTTTTGTTGCGTTTTTTGACGCTGTAACAACAACATATTTAGTTATATAAAAAATTCTTGCAGCGTTTTGTTGCGCTTGTGCTGTGCTTTAGCAGCGGTGATTCTGTTCTTTTGAGAAGATAAGGAAGGTATTTTGAGGGTTGAAAGGAAGCCCTTCCGTTGTAAGAATTTTATCTTTGATCCTTGTCTTGATTGCCCTCACACTCGCCTGAGTATTGTTGAGAAGGTCGGAAATCTCCTTTGTGCTGAACTTAAGGTCTACCAGAATTAAAATTATAATCTCCAGATCGGACAGCGAAGTAAGATATTTTACATTCGGATTGGCGGCCAGAAAAGTTTCACTCTGGGCAATTGCTGAGAGGTTGTTCTTAGAGAATGTACGGATATTGTTTATTGAGTCGTTAAGGTCATCAGAAAGTTCGCTGGAAAATTTTCTGCTTCTGTTGGCGTGCTTGTTCACATCATCTACCAGCTTAGGAAGGACACCAACAGAAGTTTCATGGATAAGATTGATAAAACGTGATCTTTTTAATTCTGCTTCTATGGCTGCACTTTGCTTATCCTTGTCTTCCATACATTGCCTATAGGCTCGTCTGCCAAAACGGATAACGACTATTGCAGATAAAACGAGGAGGGTAAGGAAGGCGATAAATCCATAAAGAACTTTTAGCTGCCATCTTACTTTGTCCAGTTTTGATTCCCTTTTTGACAATTCGTAAGCAATGTCAACTTCAGGATCCCGAACCCATGTGTTATAGGACAAATAACTACCGGATGATCTGGACCCTTCATGGTAATACTCACAAGCACTCTTATAGTCACCCTTTTTTGCATACATCTCTCCTAACAGATTGTTATAATTTGGTGGAGTATTGAAATAATTACTGGAAGTAGTTTTAATTGCCAGGAGTCCGTAAACTATTGCACTATCCGTTTCGTAAACACGTTTGAAATTATTAGCAATTGAATAGTAAATGCTCGAATGATCGAAATTTTTAAGTTCTTTAAGATCCTTTATCCCTATCATTTTTTTCAAATATTTGTTGGATAAATCGTATTTTCTATCATCTGAAAAGTAGCGGGCAAAGGAGTTGTAGAAATTGTATTTTACAATGGGAGAGATCGTGTCGTGCTGAGAGACTGCCAACAGACTGGAGTATGCTTCCCGCTTCTTTTTTTGCAAATGGTATGTCCAGAAAAGTTCCAGACGAGCTAGTTGTGCCTCCGTTTTATTGTTTATACTGTCGCAGATTCTAACGCTCTTTATTAAATATGGTTCGGATTCTGTAAAATTTCTGCTGTTGCGTAGTGTCTTTCCGATATATCTGTATATATGTGCCTCAACCAGGGGATTGTCAAGTTTGTGTTTATTATAGACCTCCTCTGCGCTTTTGAGTGATGTGTAAATATTTATTGAGGGACGTGTTAGATTGTACAGTATGATTCCTTTGTATAGCAAGGAGCGGCACAAGTTGTCGTAGTCGTTTTCCTTTTCAAAAAATGAGGCAGCAGCGGTTATTACAGAATCTCTACGCTCTGAATAACCGGATTTATTTTTAGCAATTATTGTCAGCAGAGAGTAATATGCATTATTTTTTTTTGATATACCAGCAGTATCGAGTAATTTAAGGCTGTCAAGAATTACCCCGGGGGTTTTATCCAGATTTTTATCCCATGCGCTAAGTTTTTGATGAACAGCCCTCTGCCTATTATTACAGGAAGAGAGCAAAAGAACCGAAAGAAACAAAAGAGACTTTGCAGCTGTTTTTAGCATATGATTATTAGACAGGTGGTTGAAAAACAAAGAATACTTCAAAAATTATGCCCCTCGGCATAAAAAATGCTGCCCTGAACCAACAGGACAGCATTTCGCAAATATATATAGTGTTTATTGAAGGCTTACATCATTCCGCCCATTCCGCCCATTCCCTGGCCACCGCCCATTGGAGCAGGATTGTCCTCTTTCTTCTCAACAATAACGCACTCTGTTGTCAGGAACATACCTGCAACTGAAGCTGCATTTTCAAGAGCAATACGGGCTACCTTGGTTGGGTCAATGACACCTGCTTTATGAAGGTGCTCGTATTTATCGGTGCGGGCATTGTAACCGAAGTCATCTTTGCCGTCTTTAACCTTTTGTACAACTATGCTTCCCTCAACACCGGCGTTCTCAACTATAATACGGAGAGGCTCTTCAATTGCACGTGCAATTATCGCTATACCTGTATTTTCATCTTCATTGTCGCCCTTAAGTGTTTTAAGTGCCTCAATAGCACGTATGTAAGCGACACCGCCACCTGGTACTATTCCCTCTTCAACAGCGGCACGGGTTGCACTTAGTGCATCGTCCACGCGGTCTTTTTTCTCCTTCATCTCCATTTCAGAAGCAGCACCAATGTAAAGAACTGCAACCCCACCGGCAAGTTTTGCAAGACGCTCCTGCAGTTTTTCGCGGTCGTAATCGCTGGTTGTTGTCTCCATCTGCTTGCGAATTTGTGCAACCCTTTTGTCAATTGCTACTTTGTCGCCTGCTCCGTTAACAACAGTTGTGTTTTCTTTGTCGACAGTAATCTTCTCAGCACTACCAAGCATTTCTATTGTTGCAGCATCGAGGCGAAGTCCCTTCTCTTCAGATATAACTGTTCCACCAGTCAGAATTGCAAGATCTTCAAGCATCTCTTTTCTGCGGTCGCCAAAGCCAGGAGCCTTAACTGCAGCAATCTTAAGAGTGCCGCGAAGACGGTTTACAACAAGAGTTGCAAGAGCCTCACCATCTACATCCTCAGCAATAATCAACAGCGATCTTCCACTCTGGGCAACCGGCTCAAGAACAGGCATAAGATCTTTCATTGAAGATATCTTTTTGTCTGTAAGAAGAATGAACGGGTTTTCAAGAACAGCTTCCATTTTTTCAGGATTGGTCATAAAGTATGGAGAGATATAACCGCGGTCGAATTGCATTCCTTCAACAACCTTAACTTCGGTTTCTGTTCCTTTTGCCTCTTCAACTGTAATAACACCCTCTTTCTTCACTTTACTCATAGCTTCTGCAATAAGCTTACCTATAGAAAAATCGTTATTTGCAGAAATTGCAGCAACCTGTTCAATCTTAGTAATGTCGTCACCAATAGACTGACTTTGTTTCTTGAGAGAAGCTATTACAACCTCCACAGCTTTGTCAATACCACGCTTCAAATCCATTGGGTTTGCGCCGGCGGTGACATTCTTAAGACCAACAGTAATGATTGACTGAGCAAGAACTGTAGCTGTAGTAGTACCGTCACCTGCCTGATCTGCTGTTTTGGAAGCAACCTCCTTAACCATCTGTGCGCCCATGTTTGCAAAACGGTCTTCTAACTCTATCTCTTTTGCAACTGTTACTCCGTCTTTGGTAATCTGAGGAGAACCATATTTCTTGTCAATAACAACATTACGCCCTTTAGGACCTAATGTTACTTTAACTGCGTTTGCCAAAGCATCAACGCCCTCTTTCATAAGGTTACGGGCTTCCAAATTGAATTTTATCTCTTTTGCCATAATTTTCTGTTTTAAATTTATTCTTACTTTTTCTTGGTTTTTTCTGATATTAGACAATTGCAAGAATATCCGACTGACGCATCATAAGGTAATCCTTGCCCTCAACATTTATCTCTGTTCCGGCATATTTTCCATACAATACATTGTCGCCAATCTTAACTTCCATAGGTTCGTCCTTTTTTCCTGTTCCAACAGCTACAACTTTTCCTGCCTGTGGTTTTTCTTTAGCTGTGTCCGGAATAAACAATCCGCTTGCTGTTTTTGTTTCGGCCTCTTTTGGTTCTACCAAAACCCTGTCTGCTAATGGTTTGATGTTCATGATTTAGAATTTTTAGTTATTTATGATTATAAATTTATGTTTCTAAAACCTCTAAACGCAAAACGGGTGCCAAAGGAGCATACTGACAAATTGTCGTAAAGGCAGATGATTGTTCAATAGAAATATTATTACCTTTGACAACTCTTTTTTAAAACCTATCGATATGTTATTTTCATTGATGCCGGTTATATTTATAATAGGTGTTATTGCAATTGCCTTTGAGGACAAAATAAGGATCAATAAAGCGGCTGTTGCAATAGGTATGAGCATCCTGCTTTGGGGAATATATATAGTGGGTGGAGAATCTATCTTTGCCGGACATCCTAATTCTGTAATTAATGCTCTGGAGGGCGTGTATCCATCATTTTTGCAAATGTCAGTCAGAGAGCAATTTAATCTTTTTGTGGAGTATTCTCTTGTAGAATCATTAGGAGATGTTTCAACTACGCTGTTCTTTGTCCTCGCATCAATGGCAATAATAGAAATCGTAGATTCTCACGGAGGTTTTGATATAATAGTCAACGCTATAAAAACCAGACAGAAGAGAAAGCTATTATGGATATTTTCGTTCCTTACATTTGCATTGTCAGCGATACTTGGTAACCTGGCTACTGTAATAGTTGTAATAGCCCTTGTTAGAAGATTGATCTTCTATAAACAGGACAGGCTCATATTTGCCTCAATGATAATAATTGCTGCAAATGCCGGGGGTTCCTGGTCTCCGATTGGCGATGTGACCACACTGTTGTTATGGACGGGCGGGAACATAACTGTCTGGAGCCAGACCTATCACCTTATCCTTTCTGCATTGACAATGTTGGTTGTGCCTTTGATATTTGTTACCTATATGTTTAAGAAAGACGACATCTCTATCTATTTTGAAGAGAATGCAGATGATTATGTTCTGTCACACATAGACCCACGCTTCAAAAGAACAATATTGATAGTTGGAATACTATCTCTGGCTATGGTGCCTTTTTTTCAGTTGTTTCTGAATATTCCACCTTTTATGGGTGTCTTGCTTGGTCTTACAGTATTGTGGATACTTACAGACAGGCTTTACTACAACAGAAAAGCAAATGGTTTGCAGGAGCTAAGGGTAAACAGAGTTTTTACCAGAATAGATGTGCCAACAGTATTGTTCTTTCTTGGAATTCTTATGTCGGTCGCCTCACTTAAATCGGCAGGACAGCTTACCTCAATGTCTGAAATCCTTAACAAGGCAGTTCCAAATCCTGAATTTATAAGCATAATTCTTGGATTGTGCTCATCCTTTCTGGATAACGTTGCCCTTGTTGCCGGAACAATAGGAATGTATCCAATAGCTGCTGCCGGACCATTCATGATCGATGGCACCTTCTGGACATTTCTTGCATATTGTGCAGTAACTGGGGGGAGTATTCTTATTATTGGCTCAGCTTCAGGTGTAACCGTAATGGGTCTGGAAAAGATATCATTCGGATATTACCTAAAGAGATTCACACCTCTGGCTCTTCTCGGTTACTTTGCCGGAGCAGCGGTTTACATGTTGTTGTTCTGATTTTTTAACAAGCATCAGTTATGAGTACACACGAGAAATTTATGGACGAGGCCCTTAAGGAGGCACATAAGGCACTTGCAAAAGATGAGGTACCTATTGGCGCCGTGGTTGTATGTGACGGGAAGATAATAGCCAGGGCGCATAACCTCACAGAAACGCTTAACGACCCAACAGCACATGCTGAGATGCAGGCAATAACAGTGGCAACTAACACTTTCGGTGGCAAATATTTGAATAATTGCACATTGTATGTTACCTTAGAACCCTGTCCAATGTGTGCGGCTGCATTAAACTGGGCTCAACTGAAGGCTTTGGTATATGGAGCCAGTGACCCCAAGAGAGGTTATACCCTTTTTGAACCAACTCTTCTTCATCCTAAATGCGAGGTAATAAAGGGCATAAATGCAGATAAGTGCGGAGAGATTGTAAGCGGGTTTTTTAAAAGGAAAAGATAATTTACAGAATAAAGAAAATTTAATATGGAGTTTCTGGAAAGCCTAGGTTATATCGGACTTTTTCTGGGATCCTTTATGGCATCAACCATTGTTCCTTTCAGCTCCGACGTACTCTTTGTAGGAGTTCTTCTGGCAGGAGGAAATCCGTTGATATCATTTTTAGTTGCAACAGCTGGTAACTGGCTGGGAGGACTTACTTCATATGGTGTAGGCTTCCTTGGTAAGTGGGAGTGGATAGAGAAGTGGTTCAGGGTAAAGGAGGAGAGCCTTATAAAACAGAAAGTAAGAATTGAAAAATATGGCAGCCTGATAGCATTTTTCAGTTGGGTTCCGTTTTTTGGAGATGTACTTGCAGTGGGTCTGGGATTCTACAAAGTAAACTTTACAAAGTGTGCAATATACATGCTTCTGGGCAAAGCCGTCAGATTTGCTTTCTGGGCAGTACTATATCACTACTTTGGTGAAGCCGTGTTAAACTTTAAGTTTTTATAAAATTTTGGACTTTATATAAAAAGGAATATCTTTGCATCCCCAAACGGGATATTATTGACTTATGGTGTAATGGTAGCACTTCAGATTCTGGCTCTGACCGTCTAGGTTCGAATCCTGGTAAGTCAACAAAATAAAAAGATTGGGTATACTGACCTATGGTGTAATGGTAGCACTTCAGATTTTGGTTCTGTCAGTCTAGGTTCGAATCCTGGTAGGTCAACAAAGCTGCTTCAATTTTTGGGCAGCTTTTTTTATAATAATCAAGCAATGGATATTACAGTTATAATATCTGTCTACAGAGAGCTGGAATATGTGGAGAGATGCATCAATTCTCTCATTGCCCAGACCTTTCAATCGTTTGAATTCATTCTTATAGACGACTGCGGAGGCGACGGAGCATTTGAAAAGGCGAAAAAGATTACAGAACAATCTATTCTGGCAGAGAGAAGCCGATACATTGTCCATGAAAGGAACATGGGTATTGCATTCTCAAGAAACACCGGAATGGCAGCGGCAACGGGTGAGTACATGATATACCTGGATTCCGACGATTTCTTTGAGCCAAATCTACTGGAGGAACTCTATAATGCCGCAGTCAGACACAATGCCGACCTTGTAATATCGGATTTTATAAGAGAGATGCCCGGTGGAGTATCGATTTATTCTAAGGACACTTTCGAAGAGGATCTGATAACAGAATTTGCAGACAAAGAGAGGTATATAAAGGAGATGCTGACATCGGTAAAAGGGTGTGCTCCTTGGAACAAACTGGTTAAAAGAGAGGTTTATCTCAATAATAATATACTTTTTCACAACAACATGAGGGACGATCTTTCAGTAACTCCCCTACTTGTATTTCATGCCACGAGAATTGCCTTTGTACATAAGGCAATGACACATTTTGTACAATATAACACAGCTTCAGGAACATTCAGCTTTAACCACCTTCCGTTTGTGGGCAACGCACTTGTACATCTGGAGGCATTCTTTATAAGTAAAGGACTGGACTACACCTATATTTTTCTAAGATACAAGGCGAACACGAAAAGGAAGATACTTATGCACCCAAAACCGGAAATGACACAGGAGCAGATGTTCGGGCTTTTTCCTGAAGTTGATTCTGCAATAAGAAATGGTGAGAGACTTGAACCTAAAATGCAGTATCAGATTGTATTAAAGCTTGCCTCTATGAGGAATAAAACCTTATTCAGGATTTACCGGAAGAGCCTTTTAATATTGCTAAAAGTTGCTTCGCTCGTATCTCAATCGTAAAGTTTTCAAGGATTCTCTCCCTGTATTTGTCAGAAGGGGGCAAGTCCATTGCCTCTCTTATTACGGCCGCAGTCTCTTCAGGATTATCGCCTTTTACAATAAAACCATTTTTACCTGTTACCTCAGACATGCCTCCGGTACTTGCAATAACCGGGACACAGTTGTGAAACATTGCCTCGGCAAGCGCCACAGCAAAACTTTCGCTTCTGGACAACTGACAATATACAGCTGACCGCGAGTAGTATTTAGAAAGCTCTTCCTGTGGAATCCTGGGAATTATCTCCAGATTGGAAGGAACGTCACCAATCAGACCGGCAATAGAAGTTTTGTCCAGACCTATTATTGTGAAATTAAGATCTTTAGCAAAACGCGCCAATTCTATGAACCTGTCTACTCCTTTTACGTAATAACTCTGTTTTGTAGAAGAGAGAGCAACAGAGAGAACACATCTCTCTTTTGGGAGAGTAGAAGAAGCACTTAATACCACTCCGTTATGCAGCACAACACGAAGTGATTTTGATGCGATATGTCTTACAATCCGTTCAACATGTGAGGAAACGCATAGACACAGAGTAGCATTGTTCATAGAGTACTTTGCCATGAATCCTCTAACAGGATTTACAAAGCTGCCATATTTAATGCTTTTGATGCGGCATACGTCATACCCGCCAATCACCACAAAACACTTTTTTCTGAAAACCATTGCATACAATACAGGCAGAAAAGAGTGGTAATCTGCAAACCAGACATAGATAATATCGAATTTGTATGTATTGAACAGCAGATAGAAAAAGAGTCTGGTCAGACCAAGAAGCTGTCTGCCCTTTGATCTGTTCTCTGCACAAAAAGGAGTTACTCTGTATGATTTTTCAAGAATGTCTATGTCGCCCTTCACAAATGTGGAAAGACGTGTATAGATAAAAAGAAGCCTTTTACCGGTCATTTTTATATTGCTTGTAACCCTTTACCTTGTCCCATGACGAACGAGTAAAATCCGGAATACTCACGGGTTTTCCGTTATTTTCTGCAGACACCCTGCCAAGTGCCTCAATTGCAGACCACTCCGCAGCATCATAAACATCCATGTCCAGAGGAAGGCCATTTTTAAGGCAGTAAATAAGACGGTAATCCATTACAAGATCCTTTTTCCCAAACTCCTTTAAAATAGGGTGTTTGTAAACAAGCAGAAGTGAATCCAATGTAGAATCTGGTGTGTAGATTTTTCTTATCAAAGCTGCAGACCCACTTATATTGTATGGTGTGATATCTGATTGACGATATAGAGTATCGTATCTTACAAGAATGGTTTTGCCCTTTTCCGTTTTGATTACTATATTGTTTGCACCGGATACTGACAACAGGTAATTCATTTTGTCGCCTCTGTGAATGTTCAGAACCTGTGCTGCAGGACCAATTCCCAGGGCAGGGTTAATACTGCCTCGTTCGATAGACTCAATGTCGCCGAAAAAACCCTGCTGTGCCATATTGAGGGTCGTCAGTTCATATGTGTCATAACAGCTTTTCTCCAGCATGATAAGGTGCCTTCTTGTTTTTTCGGCAGTATTTACCAGTTCCCAGCATTGTTCAATGGAAATTGCAGCAGGAGGCTCTATGGCAACATGCTTGCCGTTTTCCATGGCATAAACAGCCATTGTGGAACGAAGTTCTTCAGGGGCACAAATATATACCAGATCAATATCGTTTCTCTCACACATTTTCCTCCACTCCTCATCACCACTGAACTCCTCGGGAGAGGTTTTTTTCATCTCCTTAAGCGTTGTCTGCGCATTGGCAAGGTTCTCAGAAAAGTTGTCGAAAATTGCCTTCACTCTGGTGCCTTTGACCAGCGAGAGCCGCCTGACAGCATCCTGCCCTTGAGCACCCAGTCCGATAATAGCAATATCTACGGTGTCTATCGGTTCGCAAGCAAGCTCAACAACATCTGTCTGGCCACTAAGACGATCCTGAACCGAGAAAGAAATCATGCGGGAATTTCTCCCTTCGCACGAAAGAAGAGAAATTGCCAATAGAATTAAAAGATGTTTTTTCATTTGCTTAGGTATAAAAGAATCGCGTTCGCCACTTTTCTCTCACCATTATTGTCAAAAACCTTGTTGTCTGTAGGGTGGTTTACTACACCGTTGTCAGAAAATCCCTTTATATACATTGTTGTGGAACCACCACCGTCAAGATTTATTATGTACTCTCCGCCTAACCATTTAAGGATACTTTGCAGCTCTGCAAGGCTCACTCCTGCAGATTCCCTTGCTCTGCCGTCTACTGTCACAAGCATGATTGTACCGTCACCTTTTTTTGCAACGGCTGTTCTTGGGTGGCGGGTTGTATAGAATGAGGCATTATGAAGCTTCTCATCTTTGCCTGCTACCCTTAGGATAGGCCCAGTTGTAAGAATCTCCGGAGCAAAAATGTAGTTTTCCCAGCTTTTTAGTTCATCGGCTTTTAAAATATAGAGCTCTCCGTTAAGAATTGCAAGGGCACCCAACTGATGCATCGACCTCTGATTTGTCTCTGTTATGGTGTTTGGAGCCAGTCTCTTGTTGTCCTTGCGGATATAATCCACAGAGTTGTAATCTTCTGTGTTATGGGCGTAGTTGAACTTAAAAAACGAACCATTGATAGCAGCATCTGCTCCCTTCTCCTCTGCCATTTTGCTTGTCTCCTTTAAAACCGGAGAGGGAAATATCTCAAGTTTTGCCCCTGATTTGCTTCTCACCTCAATAATTGAGATGTATTGATTGGACTTAAACAGTTCCTCATTGATAAAGTGAACAGATTTGTATACAACTCCCTTAGCAATATCCTTCTCGCTCCATTTTGCATTAACAAGTGTTGCAGAGTCACTTTGCACACCGGCAAAAGCCGTGCTTAATAAAAGCATGGGCAATAAGAGATATTTTTTCATATAACAGGTTTATTGTATCTCAACTATAGCTTCGGATACATTTATAATGTAATCTCCGACCCTCTCGCACTCGGCAACGATGTCCATGTAGAAAACTCCTGTCTGATAACCATATGTGTTGTTTTCGAGGTTCTCCAGATGCTCGTCTTTAAGTTTGTTGCGATATATGTTAATGTCTGTCTCCGAGTTCTCAGCATCAGTAATATTTGTAACCTTTGTGTAGCCCTGATCAAGGTTTTCGATCATATTGTCAAAGGCCTTTTCGAGAAGAACAAACATTGGGTCAAGCTTATTAATCATCTCAGCATCGAACTTCTTGTTTTGGGTCCTCTTCCTCTCCAGTATTCTGGCAATGCTGAAACCGGAATCGCCAATACTTTCTATTTCGCTGATTATCTTGTACATGGCCTGTAATCTTCTGCCACTCTCTTCACTGAGCTCTCCCTCTGCAATTTTATTGAGATAGCTAGCAATTTCGAGCTCTATCTTGTCTGTAATCTGTTCATAATGTTCGAGCTTAAGGTACAAATTCTCGAAAGAGTCTTTTTCGCACTCCTGAACAGCCTTACGGGCATACTCGAACTCCTTCTTGCTGAGTCTGGCAAAGTTAACAATCTCATGTTTTGCCTGTGTGAGAGAAAGTTCAGAAGTATATAAAAGACCACTCTGAATAAACTGAAGTCTGAAAATCTCTTCTGTGTTTGAAGCTTTAATCACATAGGTCACCAGCTTGACAATCTGAGGCGTGAACCACACCATAATAAGGGTGTTGGTAGTATTGAAAAGAGTATGAAGCGTTGATATTCCGAACAATATTGCAGTTGAAGAAATAAAGGGATCAGCTCCGAAAACAGAGAGGACAATTTTTGAAACTACAAACAGGATAGGTTTAAAGAAAGTAAGTACCCATATGACACCGAATACATTAAACACAGTGTGGGCAAGAGCGGCCCTCCTCGCCGAGACGTTGGCAACAGAGGCAGCTATGTTAGCTGTAATGGTAGTCCCTATGTTTTCTCCAAGAACCATTGCTGCTGCCATTTCAAACGGTAGCCAGCCGTAGCTGCACATAACAAGGGTAAGGGCCATTGTGGCACTGGAAGATTGCAATACTATGGTAAGAAGAGTTCCTATAGTTACGAAAAGCAATACTGAGCCAAAACCGTAACTTGTCCACTCTTTCAGGAACTCCAGAACCTGAGGTGTAGATTGCAGGTCAGGAACAGAATCTTTTAGAAATGCCAGACCTAAAAAAAGAAGGGCAAAACCTATAATAAGTTCGCCCAGTGACTTTCTCTTTTTTGATTTGAACATCATTAGTGCAAACCCAAAACCGACCAGAGGAATAGATATTGCAGAGATGTCCATTTTGAAACCAAGCAAAGTAACAATCCATGCAGTAACCGTTGTTCCGATATTTGCCCCCATAATGACTCCAACAGATTGTGTAAGAGATAAAAGCCCTGCATTGACAAAGCTGACAACCATTACAGTGGTGGCACTGGAAGACTGAATTATGGATGTAATAAAGAGACCAGTAAGTACCCTTTTGAAAGAGTTTGAGGTCATTGCGGCCAAAATGCTTCGCATTTTATCACCGGCCACCTTCTGAAGACCCTCGCTCATAAGGGTCATTCCATAAAGAAAAAGACCGAGCGAACCGAGGAGTTTTAACACCTGAAAGACTACATCCATAAAAAGTTTAGGCTGATTATATTTATACAAATATATAGCATAAAATTATGTCAATCAATAATCGGAGTTATTTATTATCTTCGTATTACTAAATATTTTTTGTGAACTTCTCCAATTTTTTAAAAATAAGTACTATAACAAAAGTCAGGTTTCTATTGTTTGTTCAGTTTTTGTTTGGTTTTTCCGCCAGTCAGCTGAGTGCACAGTTTTATTCTATGGGAAACGAACCCACAAGAGTGAAATGGCAATCAATTACAACAGAAAACTTTCAGATTATATATCCGGTAGGTATAGATTCTCTTGCCAGGAGGTATGCAGAATTGATGGAGAGTGCAAATGTTTGGGTTCAGAAGCCCCTTAAGATAAAGGCTAAACCTATACAGGTAGTACTGCACCCTTTCAATGTCATGAGCAACGGAATGGTTACGTGGGCTCCCAAACGTATGGAATTCATTACAAAACCACTTGCCTTAGGGGGATACTCCCAGAACTGGGAGAAGCAACTTGTCCTTCACGAAATAAGACATACGGCACAGATAAGCAAGTTCGAACACGGAATATTCAAGCCATTGTCGTGGCTCATTGGACAACAGTCCCAGGGAATTGGCGTGGGTCTTTACATAGACAAGTGGGCCCTGGAGGGAGACGCTGTGGTTTCAGAAACACAGTTCTCAAAAACAGGCAGAGGGCGCGACCCGGAGCATCTGATATTTTTTAAAGCTGCATTTCTGGCAGGAGAGTACCGCAGCTGGAAAGAGTGGAAACTCGGTTCCGGAAAAAAGTATACTCCGGACATATACAGCCTTGGCTATCTTGTAAACTCATTCATAACACTATCTTCCGGAAACTATAACTACATGGGCGACCTCACAGAGTATCTCATAAAGCACTTCTATAATCCATCAGGTTCCAGAAAGGCATACATAGGAGCAACAGGTAAAACAATTATAGACCACTTTGATGATATAAAGAATGTTCTTGGCAGAAGGTGGGAAATAGAGGACTCTCTTAAAACACCATTCACCCCTTTTACGGCAGTCAGCAACAGTGGCAGGGATTATGCCTCTTACAAGTCTCTGGTGTCGGTCTCACCGGACTCGGTTTATGCTATAAAATGGGACATGAACGATCCCACAAGGTTGGTGCTTATTGACTCGTCTGGCAGCGAGAAAAGAATTGCGTACATGGGAAACCTGAGCAGTTTCCTGACATTCAGAAAAGGGAAAATATACTGGACAGAGCAGGTTTATTCCACAAGGTGGGAGCAGGAGAGTTTTTCTGTTTTAAAACATTATGACATAAAAAAGAGAGAAGTTTTTGTCAACACATTCCGGAGTAGCTACTCAAATCCCGCAATCTCTCTTGCAGGAGACACAATTGCTGTGGCAGAGTATTTGCCAGAGGGTGACACTCGTCTTGTTTTACTAGACACAATGGGTTATAAGCCGATGGTTTTTTTTGAGGCTCCGGATCATGGGCAGATAAAGGAATCCGTTTTTTTTGGAAACGCAATATTCTCTACCGTGATAACAGACAAGGGAATGGGTCTTTACAGACTTAATCTTAATACCCGGCAATGGACCAAGGAGATAGCGGAGCAGGATCGTTACATTACAAGACTAAGAGGTTATAGCGATGGTCTTTTCTTTGAGAGCGACCTAAGTGGCACAAACAACATCTACAGCTACCGTCCGGAGATCAAATATCTTCAAAGGCTAACAAATTCAAGATTCGGAGCATTTGCTCCTGATGTAGATGATAAAGAACAGACACTTTACTACTCTGAATATGACAAGGATGGATATAGAGCAGTATCGGCCGGGCTGGACAATCTTCTCTGGCAACCCGCAACATTTGAAAACAAGTACAAATATCACGAAGCAGACATTCTCTCGCAGGTTGCAGGATATTCGATAGATACAGTAAATGTAAGAACCAACAGAAAATACGAGTCAAAACCATACAGTAAAATAGCAAACCTCTTCCGCCCACACTCTTGGGCTCCATTTTATTATAATGTAGACAAGATAAAGAACATTTCTTACTCGAACTTTTATGAAATACTCTCGCCTGGAGTTACAGTATACTCACAGAACACGCTTAGCACAGCAACTGCCATGCTTGCATACTCTTACGCGAACGGATTTCATGCCGGTCACCTTAAGTTCACATACAGCGGGCTATATCCTGTGATTGATGTTAAGGTAGACTATAATGAGAGGAGCAGCAATGAAATTCGCCTTATGAGGGATATTCACGGAGAAAAAATACAGATAGTAACGCCAGTACTAAACTCATCCTATTTTTCCACCTCCTTTCTTTTTTACCTACCCTTGAACTTCAGCAGCGGGGGTTGGGACAGAGGGCTTATCCCCAAGCTTTTATGGAAGTACAGCAACGACTCCTATTATTCTGTAAACAGTGGCAGATACAGAGATTACCAGTATCTCTCCTTTGGTCTTCACTATTATAACATACTCAACAGTTCAAGAAGGGATATTTTTCCAAAATGGGGGCTGGGAGTTGTTTTCCAGATGAACAGCATGCCGTTTTCAGAGGAGAACTTCGGCTCTCTCATATATTCTAATATTTACGCATACCTGCCGGGAATTCTGGCAAACCACGGCCTTAGACTCTCTTTTGTACACCAGATGCAAAACTACAGAGATAAAAACTATCTTTTTTCGAATCTGGCAAGTTCGCCAAGGGGCTATGACCAACTCTATGGAAAAAACTTTGTCGCTTTATCTGCCGACTATGCCTTTCCTGTTTATCTCGGCGATGTAAGCATATCCAGCCTTATATATTTCAAGAGACTGAAAGTGATTCCGTTTGTGGACTGGGCCTACAATCAGGGTGCTCAGGAAGATACACACATGTTGTCGGCAGGCACCGACCTGCTTCTGGATTTCAATATTCTCAACATATATCTGCCGCTTTCTGCGGGTGTAAGATATGCAAGGACAAAAGAGGGGCTTAACTTATATCAGTTCTTGTTTAAACTGCCAATGTAATGCAACACTTTAAAAAAATAAACACTCTAAAGCCGTTCGACTGGTTTCTGATAACAGGAATAGTGGTTCTGAATATTGTCTATTCGGTGTTACAGAAGGAGATAGATTTCATTGGTTCTGTAGCTGCAGTGAGCGGGGTAATTTGCGTTGTTATGGTCGCCCGGGGTAACATACTCAACTACATATTCGGTTTGGTTAATGTATCTCTGTATGCATATATATCCTTTAAGTCTGAGCTCTACGGCGATGCAGTACTGAATGCCGCCTACTATGTACCCATGCAATTTGTCGGCTGGTTCAACTGGATAAAAAAGAGAGAAGCAAACGACTCTGTTACAGTCACTTCAAAAACAATGAATACAAGTCAGAGAATTATTCTTATTCTCTTCTCCGTTGCAATGGTTGCGATAGTTGGTTTTATACTTGACAAGTTCGAAGACCCTCAGCCTTACAAGGATTCGGCCACTACGGTGCTCTCAGTAATTGCCATGTATCTGATGGTTAGGACATATATGGAACAATGGTCTCTCTGGGTTGTTGTGAACATTATAAGCGTGATAATGTGGATAATTGCATTCTTAAGAGGCGATGCACACTCTATGCTTATGGTTATTATGTGGATATTCTACCTTGCAAATTCGCTTAACGGCTGGTACACCTGGATTCACTTGTCTTCCAAAAAATAGTTTTTTATAATTTCAGCAGCTTTTACACCGACCAACGCTTTGATATCCTCATAAGGTGCCTTTCTGACAGACTTGAGACTCTTGTACCGCGATAGAAGCTTCTGCTCTGTCTTTTCGCCGATTCCCTTTATTGATCTGAGTTCCGATTCGGTCTGTGCCTTGCTTCGTTGGTTTCTATGATGTCCAATACCAAAACGGTGCGCTTCGTCGCGCAGGTTCATTATCACCCTTAACGATGCAGAGTTTTTGTCGAGGAATAGAGGATGAGGGTCACCGGGAATTATTAGCTCCTCCAGCCTCTTGGCAATTCCTATAATCTTGATTGTCTTGTTAAGTCCAAGCTCCTGCAGGGCTTCATAGGCAAAGTTAAGCTGACCCCTTCCTCCGTCTACAACTATCAGCTGAGGCAACTCTTCTTTTTCTAACAGAAGCCTTGAGTATCTTCGGTTTATAACCTCCTTCATTGTTGCAAAATCGTTGGCTCCAACAACACGCTTTATGTTGAAGTGGCGGTAGTCGCTTTTTGAAGGAATTCCGTTTTTAAAAACTACACATGCAGCAACGGCAAACTTGCCCTGAATATTTGAGTTATCGAAACACTCAATGTGCACGGGAGGTTCCGGGAGTTCAAGATCTCTCTGAAGAGCTGTCATTATCCTGTTCTTATGCTCTTCCGGCCGCAGTGTCTCCTCCTGTTTGAGTTTTTCCAGCTTGAAGAACTTTGCGTTTTTCAGACTCAGCTCCAGCAGACTTAGCTTATCACCTCTCTGGGGTATGTGGATGTTCTTTACATTGAAAATATCCTCAGGCATAAACTGCACAAGAATCTCGTTTGAGAGCTCACCGAACTTTGACCGTATCTCGCCAATGAAAAGGCTTAGTATTGTAGATTGCTCCTCTTCGATAGGCATTTTAAACTCCAGGTTAACAGATTGTATGATGCATCCGTTTACCACCCGCATGTAGTTTCCAAAGGCAAAGTTGTTCTCGAAAGCCAGGGTGAAAACATCTACATTTGTAATTGTCTGGCTGACAACCAACGATTTGCTGTAATGTCGGCCTATGAGCTCAATTCTCTCTTTGTACAACTGAGCCTCTTCAAATCGTAAATCTTTGGCAGCAAGCAGCATGGCAACTTTGAACTCCTTCATTATCTCAGCCGACTCGCCCTTGAGGATAGATTTTATACTTTCAATCTGATGATGGTATTCCGTTGCATTATATGCTCCTATGCATGGTGCCTTGCATTTGCCAATGTGATAGTTGAGGCAGGGACGGAACCCTTTGCTTTTTATATTATCGTCTGTAAGGGAAAGCTTGCAGGTTCTCAGATAGAAAATCGAGTTGATGAGTTCAATTAGATTGTATGCATATGATGCTGAGCTGTACGGACCAAAGTAAACAGATCCATCCCTCACATATTTTCTAGTGATAAAAACGCGGGGGAATGGTTCATTTTTAATGCATATCCAGGGATAGGTCTTGCTGTCCTTTAGCATTACATTATACCTGGGCTGATGTTTTTTTATAAGATTATTTTCAAGAAGCAGTGCATCCTCTTCGCTTTCAACAATCGTGTGCTCAATATTCTCAATTTTTGAAACCATCACTCTGGTCTTCACCGTCAGTGACTCAGGTGTCTGAAAATACTGCGAAACCCTGTTCCTTAGATTTTTCGCCTTTCCGATATATATGATAGTACCCTCTTTGTTTAAAAAACGATACACTCCCGGTTGGGCTGGGAGTAGTTTTATCCATTCCCGGAATCTTAAATTCATGATTTATTTTTTGTAAAAGTAACAATTATCCTATATTTGTCAATTAGTATGCAGACTAAAGTTGTAACCAAGCAGGACATAAAAAATGCAATAAGATTAAAGGGATTTTCAGGCGATATGCTGGCCCCTTTGATTTCATATATTCTTGGTTTCAACAAGATAAACAAGAAATACAGCAAATGTGCCCAGCACAAAGGGAGGGAGTTCACCTCCGCACTTCTCAAGGAGTTCAATATCAGGTTCGAAATTGACGACAAGGAGTTTGAAAACATTCCTCAGGACGGCCCTTTTATCTTTGTTGCCAACCATCCCTACGGAGGAGTGGACGGCATTATTCTTCTCAACATCTTCAGCTCTGTCAGACCAGATATCAAGGTAATCTCAAATTTCATACTCTCGCACATTCCAAATTTAAAGGACTTCTTTTTTCCGGTGAATCCTTTTTCCGACAAACCGGGGCTCTCCAGAAGTTTTGCCGGCCTCAGGATGGCGACTGATAATCTGAGTAAAGGTGGGTGTCTTGGCCTGTTTCCTGCTGGAGAGGTATCTACCAATTACGGTACTTCCATTATACAGGACAAGGAGTGGCAGCCAGCAATAATAAAACTGATAAAAAACTCAGGTGTGCCTGTGGTTCCTGTCTACTGTCATGGAGGCAACTCTAACTTTTTCCACTGGTTGGGCAAGCTTCATCCAGTACTCAGAACAGTAAGATTGCCACGGGAACTTCTCAATAAAGGGGGAAAAACCATCAAGGTGAGAATAGGCAAGCCTATCACCGTAAATGAAATGTCGGAATATGAAGATCTCAAGACACTGGGTCTTTTTTTGAGATCTCGCACATATGCTCTTGAGGCAAATATCAAGGAGGAGAAAAAAGAGGTTGCCAACAGCGGTTCAGTACCTATTGCTCTGCCAAAAAACCGCAGGGCTTTGCAGAAGGAGATAAACTCACTTCCGCCTAACAAACTGTTATTCACTACCGGACACTATAGTTGTTATCTGGCCGATTACAAATCTATCCCTCTTATGATGCACGAGCTGGGTAGGAGAAGGGAGGAGGCATTCAGGGCAGTGGGTGAGGGTACAGGACGTCCGCTGGACCTGGACGAATACGACGAATACTACAAGCACCTAATTCTTTGGGATAAGCAGAAAACACGATTGGTCGGGGCATACCGGCTGGGTTTTGGCAAAGAGATCATAGACAAGAAGGGTATAAAGGGTATGTATACCAACTCGCTTTTCAGTTATGAAAAACCTTTCTTAAAAGTTCTTTCCCAATCTATTGAGCTGGGTCGTTCGTTTGTTGTCCTTGATTATCAGAAGGAGGCACTTCCTCTGGTTCTTTTAATCAAGGGGCTCTTCTACTCCGTTCTCAACAACAACGAGGTAAGGTATCTGCTTGGACCGGTAAGCATAAGCTCGTGGTATCCAAAATTCTACAGGAGCCTGATGATCTATTATCTGGAGAAATATCACTCAATAAAGGAGATGGAAAATATGGTAACTCCCCGTAACCCATTCTTTCCTGACTATCTGCGTGTTTATGTGGACGATCTGATGCAAAACAAGATGGATAGCATAGAAAAATTTGACCGTTACCTTCTCCGCTTGAGCAACAACGAATACAGACTTCCGACACTCGTTAAGAAGTACCTTAAGATAAATTCAAAAATGATAAGGTTCAATGTAGACCCTGACTTCAACTATTGTGTTGATGGGCTGGTGCTTCTGGACCTCACTCAAATCTCCCGTCAGGAGGTTATGGCACTCGCCAAAGATGAACCAAACAAAGAAAAAGTCTACAAACGATTTGGGATAGAGGGGAATGGGCATTAGGTAATAGGCATTGGGCAATAGGCAATGGGCAATGGGCATTGGGCATTAGGCAATAGGCAGGCGGGTAGATTTTGCTGCTTATGGAACAGGGTCGTAGCCGTGGCCACCCCACGGGTGACAGCGTGAAATGCGTCTGACTGCCAGGTAGAACCCTTTGAAGGGACCATGTTTTTTAATGGCTTCTATTGCGTAGGAAGAGCAAGTTGGGGTGTAGCGGCAAGATGGGGGTTTCAGTGGTGAGATTACATACTGATAAAACCTGATCAAGATCAGGAAAAGGAGGGAAAGTGTCCATTTCAAGACCCTGATTACCAGACCTGCTGCTAGTTCAAGTGCGTTTAGCAGGTGCATCATTAGGTTTTGCAGCCATGTTGATGTTTTTTTGCATTTTTGCAAGTGCATTTGATATTTTGTTGTTTAGTGGCTTAAATTCCATTATATCGCCGCTGATATATACGATATTTATGTCGACAAAAGTGGGAGCGGGTATATGTATCTGTTGAACGCCCTTATTAAGACGATAGGCTTCCCGAATCCGTCGTTTAAGGAGGTTTCTGGAGACAGCCTTTTTATGAAGTCGTTTGGGTACTGTAATCAAAACCCTGTTATAGGTGCAATCATTAGACAAGTAGTATATTTTAATGGGATGGATAAACAGAACCGTTCCTTTGTCAAAAATCTCCTGAATTCTTATTATAGAGGTCAGCTTTTCTTCTTTGGGAAACCTGGTTGAAATTTTTATGGGCAAATGATGAGGAACGACTTCTGTTGAAGAGGCTTCGGATAAATCATTGGGCTTGGATGGCTTTTCCATTTCATATGTCCGGTTACTTTTGCTCAAAGAAGTTTGACAGTGCTTTGGCAATTGAGGGGGCTTCCGGGGTGGGAGCTACTACTGTTGATGTTAATTTTGCGGTTTTGAGAGCCTTAAGAGTGGCAGGCCCGAAGGTTGCAAATTGGATGTCGTTTTGTTTGAATTCGGGGAAATTTTCCTGCAACGATTTGATATCGGAAGGGCTGTAGAAAACGAGCATATCGTAAGCAGAAATATCTATGTTGGTAATATTGCTGTGAACAGTCTTTACGAAAACTGCACTTGTGTGCTTTAATTTAGCTTTTACAAAAAACTTATTAATGTCAGCCTTGCAACTATCTGCTACACAGATAAGAAAATGTTCAGTTTTATGTTTAGAACCAATAGTCTCAATAATTGAGGCATTTGTGCCGCTTCCAAAGAAGATTTTCCTCTTCCTGTAGACAATATATTTCTGCAGATAAAGTGCAATAGCCTCAGAAACACAGAAATACTTCATTGTCTCAGGTACAGCTATCCTTAGTTCCTCACATATTTTAAAGAAAGCATCTATTGATGTCCTGGAGGTAAAAACAACAGCCGAATATTCCAGAATGTTCACTTTTTGCAGGCGGAACTCCTTTGCCTGAAGAGCTTCAACCTTGAAAAAAGGGACGAAATCTATGTTAAGCTTATACTTTGAAATAAGTTCTGTATAGGGAGATCCATTAGTCGGAGCGGGTTGAGAGATCAGTATCTTTTTAATTTTCATAGTCTTAGTAAGAGAGTATAAAATTCGATATTAGTGCGATTGGTAACAGTTCAATGCAGCAAAGATACAAAATATAAAAAAAATGTGAATAGCGATGTGAAATAATTATTTGATACCCCCTCACTAAATAAATTAAAAAAACGAATAAAATGCTAATTAGCAGTACAATCAAAATAGAAGAGGCGTCAGTTTCAGGCCAAAAAAATCTGAGTAAAATTGCAGGTAAAGAGAAAATAACAGAAATTATCATATGATTGTACCCTATTCTCTCTATTAATTTGAAAGTATTCTTGTCTTTTGTAAGCCACGATAATAAATCGTAGATACCCTTCCTTACAAGCCATAAGGCAAAAAGAGATAAAATACACAGAAGGAGAAAGTATTGGGGGAGCAATTCAAATGAATCAAAAAGATAATTACTGTTCATTAAAGTGAGTAAAACAGGAAAATAGAGGGCAGAAATTGCTGTCACCACATTTCTCTGACCGGAAAGAGCAAGTTTTTCCTCCAGTTTGTAATGGTTTTTCAGGCTAAAAAGAGAGTTGAGGGCAGCAGGCAATACATTAATAATCTCCCGGGAGAAGATTACCATTATTATAAAAAAGGCAAGTACTAGTGTAGAGAGAATCTCATCATTCTGCTTATAACCGGCAGAAACATGTGACGCCGGGGATGCGGTAACCTTTGTGAGAGTCTGATGCCCAAAAAGATTGTCCACAGGCAGAAATACCTGCTGCTGCGATGTATCCAGATCTACAAGAATATACTTGCACGAAAGGCTGTCGGTAATGTAAAGGGTATCATTAATAATCATCAGTTTCCCCTCTTTGCTTTATAACCCAATGTCTGTAAAATGCTTATAACTCTATCTCTGAAATCGCCCTGAATAAGTACTTCTCCATCCTTTAAAGTACCGCCTACACCACATTTGCTTTTAAGAATTTTTGCAAGATCTGCCAGATCTTCTTCTCTGCCAACGAATCCGGAAACCAGAGTAACCTGTTTACCCGCCCTGTGCTTGCGGTCAATTGATACAATGAGACGTTGCTTGTCGGTAGGAAGAGTATCACTTGTCATATCGCCCTCCTCAGCCTGATATCCGAAATCAGGATTTGTAGAGTAGACTACTCCAAGTCTGCTTTTCCAATCGTTCTCCGCCATTGTAATAATTTTGCTGCAAAGTTATGTAGAAAAATTCAAAATAGTATCTTTGCCTAATATTCTCATTAAAGTCAGAAAAATACACAAATGGAACAGAAGAAATTCAAACTGTTGGATACCCTGCTAGGTATACTGGTTCTCATTATCTCCTCGGTAGTCTATCTATCTACAATTGAGCCGACAACCAGTTTCTGGGATTGCGGCGAGTTTATTGCTTCGTCATACAAACTGGAAGTGGGCCACCCGCCGGGAAATCCGGTTTTCCAGGTAATAGCAAGATTCTTTACACTGTTTGCAGACAAAGACAACGCTGCAATGATGGTGAATGCAATGAGCGCAATGTGTTCTGCGTTTACAATCATGTTCCTCTTCTGGACAATCACTCACCTTGCAAGGAGAATTTCGGAGAAAACATCAAAGGAACAAACACTAGCCGGTGCAATAACAATATTGGCATCGGGTCTTGTAGGAGCTTTGGTTTATACATTTTCCGACACATTCTGGTTTTCGGCAGTGGAGGGAGAGGTTTATGCAATGTCGTCGCTCTTTACGGCGGCGGTGTTCTGGGCAATGCTTAAATGGGAAGAGCAGGCAGACCAGCCATATGCAAACAGATGGATAATACTTATCGCCTTCCTTATGGGACTCTCAATAGGTGTTCACCTTCTTAACCTGCTTGCAATACCAGCACTAGTTTTCATATACTACTATAAAAAATACGATGTTACGGTTAAAAGGAGCTTCTACGTATTTCTAATGTCTGCAGCTTTGATAGCTATAATCCTGTTTGGAATTATACCTTACCTTCCAAAAATTGCATCGTACTTCGATCTTCTGTTCGTAAATGTTTTTGGATTGCCGTTCAACTCAGGAGCAACATTCTTCATGCTGGTTATACTGGCAGCCACCTTATTTGCGATATGGTACTCCTATAAAAAGGGAAAGGTGCTGCTTAACACAATAATGTACTGTTTCATGATGATAGTGATAGGCTATTCGGCTTACTCCGTTGTAGTTATCAGATCGTCGGCAAACACCCCTACAAACGAATACTCGCCCGATAATCCGTTTACGCTTGTAAGATATCTCGGACGCGAACAGTATGGCAGCAATCCTCTTGTTTACGGAGAGACATATGCTTCGCCTTATGATATTGTTCAGGACGAATATTATGCAAGACTGGGCGACAAGTACCAGAAGGTACCGGGACCGATAAGGGCCGTATATGCTTCTGATGCAAAAATGCTTTTCCCAAGGATGTGGAGCGCGTCAGATGAACATGTCAAATTTTACCAGAGATATACTGAGGGCAGAGGGAGGTCGATTGTGGGATCGGATCAGAAGATGCCGCTTTTTAGCGACAACCTGGCTTATTTCTTTGGTTATCAACTAGACTGGATGTACTTCAGATACTTTATGTGGAACTTCGCAGGGCGTCAGAATGACATTCATTCTACTACTCCAGGTGAAATTTTCAGGGGTAACTGGGAGTCGGGAATCGGATTTTTAGACAGGGCAAGGTTGGGCGACCAGCGCGAAGGGCCCGATTATATCGTGAACAACAAGGCAAAGAACCACTACTATATGCTTCCTCTGCTGCTGGGCATTTTCGGATTGTTCTTTCAGCTTGGCAAAGACAAACGAAACTGGTGGGTTACAATGCTGCTTTTCCTGATGACTGGAGTTGCCATTGTTCTCTACCTAAACCAGCCTCCTTTCCAGCCTCGCGAGAGGGACTATGCCTATGCGGGGTCGTTCTATGCATTTGCAATATGGGTGGGCCTTGGAGTTATGGCGGTCTACGATTTCATGAAGAACCGGGCGAAACTACCAGCTAACGTTGCCGCAGTGGGTGTGGGAACTATATGTCTGGTTGTGCCTTTTCAGATGGCCGGAGAAAACTGGGACGACCACGACCGCAGCAACCGGTACACTGCCCGTGACCTTGCTTACAACTATCTTAACAGTTGTGACCCGCAGGCCATTCTGGTGACTCACGGCGACAACGATACATTCCCTCTATGGTACATTCAGGAGGTGGAAGGGGTGAGGACAGATGTCCGCATCATGAACACCTCGCTTCTTGGAACTGACTGGTACATAGACCAGATGAAGTATCAGGTGTACGACTCCAAACCTCTTCCATTATCGATTCCTAAAAAGGACTACCTGTATGGAACCAACGACATGGTTCAGATTGTGGACAGGCTCAACAAGCCGGTCCCTATTAAGGCTGTAATTGACCTTATTTCGAACCCTGACGCAAAGATGAAGGCAGAGAATGGTAAGAGCTACAGTTTCTTTGCTTCAAGAAAGCTGATTCTTCCGGTAAACGTTCAGAATGCAATTGCTTGTGGTATAATATCGGCTGCAGATTCTGTTCCTGACTCTATCGAACTGACTATTCCGGAAGGGAAGAGAGTTATTACCAAAACCGAAATGATGGTTCTTGATTTGTTGGCAAACTACAAATGGGACAGGCCAATATATTTTGTGGCCATGGGTGGTGACCTTGAAATAGGAATTAAGGAGTATCTGGAATATGACGGCTTTGCTTACAAGTTTGTGCCAATCAAGAGCAAGACATCTGTGGGTAATCCTGGAAGAGTTAATGCAGAGAACCTGTACAAAAGACTTATGACCGTTTATCGCTGGGGCAACCTTAACGATCCTACAATAAATGTTGATTATCAGAACTTGCTTACTTTCAATGCTGTAATGTCTGTCAGAAACTTACATACACAGGCAGCAAGATCGCTTGCTCTTAAGGGTAAGTTCAAAGAGGCCGTTGAGGTTCTTGACCGCATGCAAGAGGTGGCGATTCCGAGCCAGCTGCCATTGAACTGTTCTACAATGTCTTCGCTTAACGAATTTTCTGTAATGGAGGCAATAGACATCTATCTGCTGGCTGGTGAAAAAGAGAAAGGTTTTTCTCTTATGGATGCGTTTCTTGACGAAACATTTGACGGAATAACCCTCTTCTCAAAGAAGTATGGTGCTCAGTTCTTATCGGTTTCCGATATTGAGCAGAACGTTGCTTACATCTTCCATCTGTCAGAAATTCTTAAGAACAGGGGCGAGGCAGCAAAAGCCACCGAACTGGAAAAGAGAATCGAGAATGTGATTAAAGGGATTCAGGGGTAATTTGCTAATGTGCTAATGTGCTAATGTGCTGATTTGCTAATGTGCTAATGGGGGAATAGTGGAGGCCGCTGGCGCGTAAATAGGGGGAAATTGTCGACGCATTCATTTCACATAGGATTACACTGAGAATCTGAAGTTTCCCACATGGTAGAGTGCAACATTATCAGTACGTATTAAAGTCTCGTGCAGGGATAGGTGAGTCTGGCTATACATATTCGTCTACTAATTTATTTTTTGCCAACTACTCTGACAAAAAACAGCTTTTAGTTATCAGATAATCTGCATATTGCATATTTGCTTGATTCTCAGACCATTTTTCAAGTATTTGTAAATCAAGAAAGTACTAAACCTCTGGCAGAGATTCTGGCAGAACCCATTCCGGTATTCGCACATTCGCATATTAGCAAATTAGAAAATTGCATCCCCTGAGTTCTGAGTTTTTGATTCGTCCGAATATTTTGAACCCACCGTCGGAACTGGTCATGCCCATGTCTTCTGTTTCAATAAATGAGCAGGAGTATACGTTTGCGAGGTCTATTATGTTGATACCGCCTCTTTTGCTGTCATTTCCCCCTCTTTCGCCGTCTGACAAAAGGTGGAATGGGTTGTTGAGGTCTCGGATAAGGATCTTCATCCATGGAGGGGTGAAGAAAAGACTATCGCCCTTGGACCATGCCTGTGAAAGAAGTTCGGCCATCCCGTATTCTGAGTGAATTTTGTCAACACCAAAACCCTCCTTCAGCCTACTATGCAGCTCTTCCCGCGATAGCTCCTCGCCCCGTCCCTTCATGCCGCCGGTCTCCACAACTATCAAATCCGGGAACTCTGGTCTATGCCCTGTTTCCAGTTTAAGCGCGGATATAAAGTCCAGAAGAGCAAAACTTACCCCTATGAGAATGGTCTTCTGTCCGTCGGCCCTTAGCCTGTAAAGCATATCATAAAGATCTGTATGGTTGTAAAGATAGTAGCCATTGTTAGGATTTGCCGACTGCTTCATGAGGCTTTCGGTCATATAGACAAGCGAGGAACCTGCGCGTTCCAGGTATGACGGTAAAAGGGCAAGGATGGCATATTCCGAAGGATTGCCGTACTGAAGCCGGAATCCGTCTGAAAAGCTTCTCTCATATATCGATAAGTCTACAATCGGATGTCTCGAAGGGGTCATCCCGGTGGTTGCGCTGCTGGTGAATATTTTCTGAGGGAGCACTTCTTGTGCGTTTACACTTTGGTAGGGAGCTAAAATTTGGTCAGATATTGTATTTTGATCAGGCTTCTTATTTTGTTCAGACTTTGTAATGTGCTCTGAATTAAAATGTGTGCCGCAAACACCTCTTCTGTCGCAAATTACATTTTCTGTCTTGAAAAACTGTATCGGAAAGAAAGGTATCTCATTTATACCGACAACTTTGCAGACGTCGGTGCCCAATAGCGAAAGATACCTTTTGTAAGGTTCGCAATGCTCAGCCTGAAACCTGAAAATCTCCACCGCGACAGTTTCAAACTGGTCGGGAGAATTGATTTCGAATATCTTGTTGGGGTTGATCATGCTAATGTGCTAATGTGCTAATGGGGTAATGGGGTAATGGGGTAATGGGGTATTGTGGTGCAAATATATGATAAAAAATCTTCCTTGAAGTTTCCTTGTCGATCTGCCAGTGTCAACAGAGTTTTCCAATCAACACAATCAATAACAGAAACAAATGAGGTCCGCTTATATCTGACAAATAGGTAGTTGCAAAAAACTGTGGCAAGGTCTACTTCATCGCCAGCAGCTGCTCTACGTAGTCGCGTTTGTTGTAGAGGCGGGGGACTTTGTTCTGGCCGCCAAGTTTGCCGCGGTCGCTCATCCATTGGTAGAAGGTGCCTTCTGGTAAGGCGGTGATGGTGAGGCGCTTCATGGTGGCGTTTTTAGAACGTTTGGCTTCGTAGTCGGAGTTTAGCTGACAGATATTTTTGTCGAGAAGGTCGGCAAAGGCCTCGATGCTGGCAGGGGGTGTGGAAAATTCTATGAGCCACTGGTGGGAGCCCTTTCCGGAACCTTCCATAAAGAGTGGTGCGACTGTGTAATTAGAAACCACAACTGAGCTGTCCTCTTCGCAGGTTTTCGCCAGAGCTCGTTCGGCGTTGTTGATCATCAACTCTTCGCCAAAGGCGTTTATGAAGAGTTGTGTGCGCCCGGTTATGACAATCTTGTGAGGTTTGAGCGATGGGAATGACACACAGTCGCCCAGGAGGTATCTCCACAAGCCACCATTAGTTGTTATTACCATTGCGTAATTCACATCTTTCTGCACACTTTCCATGGTTTCAAAAGAGGTATAGCTGCCATCGAGAGCATCGTCAAGCAGGTCCATAGGTATAAATTCATAGAATATACCATTGTTTGACAGAAGCAAAATTGATTCGTCGGCAGGGTCGTCCTGAAAACCAAAGAACCCTTCTGAGGCGTTGTAGTTTTCGCGGTAATTCATGTCTGCTTTAGGAATGAGTCTTTTATAACTTTCGCGGTAAGGCTCAAAGTTGATACCTCCATGCATAAAGAGTTCGAGGTTAGGCCATATCTCAGTTAGGTCGTCCTTGCCGGAATACTCCAGTATCTTATTCATCAACACAAGGTTCCATGAAGGAACTCCGGAAAAATTTGTAACATTCTGGTTATAGACCGAGCGACAAATCTTCTCCATTTTCTCCTCAAAGTCAGGAATAAGAGCGACAGAACGCTCAGGAACACGTCTTAACTCAACCCAGAGTGGAGAGTTCTTTAGCATGATGGCCGACAGGTCGCCATAATAGCTGTTGCCGCCACCTTTTTCATCTATTTTGGAACTTCCCCCAAGAGTGAGAGCCTTTCCGTCAAAAATCTGAGAACCGGGAGTAGTATCTATATAGCTTGCCAACATCTTCTTCATACCCTCGAAGTGGCAGAGATTTAAAGAGTCATCAGTAATAGGGATAAACTTGCTTTTTGAGTTGCTGGTGCCGCTAGATTTTGCAAACCACTTAACCTTTTTGTTCCAGAGGACATAATCCTCACCGCCCCTAAGTCTCTCTATATAAGGTTCAAACGCATCATAATCGCGAAGAGGCACCAACTTCTGGAAATCACCTATGGTTTCAATTGCACCAAAGTTATGTTCCTTGCCGAAAGAGGTTTCGGAGCCCGACAAAATAAGCTCCCTGAACCAGTCGGCCTGGAAAACTTCCGGGGTGTACCTGCTTTTTTCCAGGAGTTTCAGGCGACCCTTCGATATTTGACCAAATAATTTTGTCGTTATAGACATTTTAGTGTTTTCTGTTATCTGTATGTTTGCTACTCAAAAACCTCGTGCAGAACATCGAGAGAGCGGATTTCTACAGGGTACCCGATGTGGTGGTTAAGGAATTTTATCATATCTTTTATAAAAACGTATCTCTCGTTTCCGTTTATTTTGAGGGTGCAAAGATACTCAGGTTTTGTATTCAAAATTGCTGCCAGAATAAAAGAACTCCTCAAAGAAAGACTAAGATCTGCCAAAGTTGGTAAATTTGTAAAGCTTGCTGTGAGAATATCGAAGAGAGGATCACTTTCAGAATAGTTATCCTCAGGCGTGTATCCTATCTGTCGGCACAACTCTACAATAAAGTAAGCATGAAAGTTGGCAACCCCACTCTCTAGAGTTTCCAGCTGAAGCACCGAACGCTTTATAAAGTTGAATAACTCATCATTCTGCTCAACCTCCCTGACTGTCCTGTAAATAAGTTCACTGATAAAGATTGCAATGGAACTCTTATGAAGGTTGGTACGAATCTCCGCCAGCTTGTATGCAGGCGTATACTCCTTGATGGTAGCCATATCGCCCCATGAGCCGGCAACCAGTTCAGCGTCAATAATGCCTAACGGATGTAGCTGAGCAAGGGCGGCATAGTTTTTGGAACCCTTCCCTGTCCTTACGACGAAGCTTTGCCGGCCACCAAGATTTGAGTAGCCCTGCACAATCAGGCTCGAGTCTCTGTACTTGATAGTATGCAAAACTATTATCTGGAGTTTTTGGGACATGTCAGGTTTTCTTGAGAGAGGTTTTCTTGAGAGAGGCGTTGTTGAGAGAGGCGTTGTTGAGGGGAAGAGTGTCGACTGAACGGTTTTTGTGGAGAAAGTCAGACAACTTGCTCATAGACAAGCCTCTGTGAGAGATTAAATTCTTTTGGACAGGGGAGAGTTCAGCAAGAGTGATTGTGTAACCATCTGGAATAAACACCGGATCGTAGCCAAAACCACCAAAACCGGACGGACCCTCGGCAATTGTTCCATTGAGAACTCCGTCAAAATAGTTAATATTGCCGTCGATTATAAGAGCAACAACGGTCCTGAACCTTGCACCGCGTTGCTTTATACCGGAAAGTTCTTTGAGTAGTTTGTTAGTATTGTTAAGGAAATTTTGCTCCTCGCCGGCATATCTGGCCGAATATACACCCGGAGCCCCGCCCAAAGCATCAACCTCGAGCCCGGTATCGTCGGCAAAACAAGGCAGATGAAACCTGTCCCAGATATACTGAGCCTTAAGAAGCGCATTGCCCTCCAGTGTGTCTGCGTCTTCTGGAATGTCATCATAAAGGTTCAAATCGCGTGGCGAAATGAGCTTGAAACCCTTTCCCAGTATCGCCTGGGCCTCCTCCAGCTTGTGCCTGTTTGACGTGGCAAAAATAATTTCCATAAAAACAATATTGCATCAAAGATACTAAAACTTTATTTTTGTAAACTGATATTATAATTACCATAAAATGAACAAAATAGTAAAAATCATCGTTACCATTCTGGTCCTCACCATAATAGCCCCTGCTTTCTCACAGACGAAAGAGTTCAAGACAGGCAAAAGCCTCGACGTCCAGTTCTCGGTACTGAGAGAACTCTCCATGTTTTACGTAGACAGCATCAAGATAGACAAACTTATAACAACCGCCATAGAGGCAATGCTTGAGTCGCTTGACCCATACACTGTGTTTATTCCGGAAGAGGACAATGAGAGTATCGAACTAATGACCACAGGATCGTACGGAGGAATTGGTGCAATCATCAGAAAATCAGGCACAGGAGTTCTGATATCGGAGGTTACGGAAAATTCTCCGGCAGCCAAGGCAGGAATAGTGGCAGGAGACGTAATACTTAAAATAGACAACCTCTCCACAGCTTTAATGATCGTGGATTCTTGCAGCGCAAAGATGAAAGGCATCCCCGGAACATCGGTGAGCTTTGTAATCAAGAAGCTCAGAGGGGGCGACACGGTAAACTTCAAGGTTGTACGCGATAAGATACACTTCCCGGACGTAGCCTACAGCGGAATGATAAATGACACACTCGGTTATATACGGGTAACAGGTTTTACCATGGGTGGAGCCAAAGACGTAAAGAGAGAGCTCCTGGCGCTAAAGAGCAAAGGAACCCTCAAAAAGCTGATAATCGACCTGAGAGGCAACGGCGGAGGACTACTTGACGAGGCCGTCAACCTGGTGTCGCTGTTTGTGCCAAAGGGGACAAAAGTAGTGTCGGCATTGGGTAGGGTAAGACAGGCCGACATGATTTACTATACAAAAGATGAACCTGTGGACACACAACTACCGTTGGTGGTACTCGTTAACTCGTCTTCGGCGTCATCATCGGAGATAGTAGCAGGAGCGATGCAGGACCTTGACAGAGCAACAATTGCAGGAACACGCACATTTGGCAAAGGGTTGGTTCAGTCTATAAGGGACGTGGGTTTCAACAACAAAATCAAACTCACAACAGCAAAGTACTATACACCAAGCGGCAGATGCGTACAGGCGATTGACTACAACACCAGAAACGAGGACGGCAGCGTAGGAGCAATTCCTGACTCATTGATGAAGCCGTTCAAGACAGCAAAAGGGAGAACAGTTTATGACGGCGGGGGCATAGCTCCTGACGTAACACTGCCACAGCAGATATTCTCAAGACCGGCACTTTCGCTGGTGTATGGAGAGATTCTACATGAATATTCAATCGGTTACTTTAAGGATCACCTTACAATCGCCCCCGCCGGCAAGTTCGAACTTACCGCAGCAGAGTACGAGGATTTTGTGAAATTCGCTGCGCAAAAGGAGTTTGACAGCAGAACCGCATCGGATGTTGACATGGACAAATTCATAGCTACAACAAAGAGAGAGGGGTTATACAACGACTTCAAGGGAGAGATAGATGCACTCGAAAAGAGGGTGAAGCTGAGCAAGGAGGATGTGTTGAAGAGAAATGCGACAGAGATAAAATCGCTGCTCGAGGAGGAGATTGTGAACAGATACTATTACCAGAGAGGAAGAGTTGAGAGCATTCTCAGAAACGACCTTCAGGTAAAGAGCGCGGCAAGTATAAATCTGATAAAATAATAACGGTATGTAATGGCCATTTTGGATTTGCTTTTTCCAAGGGTGTGTCCGGTGTGTGGGAGATTATTGTTGAGGAGGGAGAGATATCTTTGTTTAAGCTGCCTTGCCGACCTTCCGTTCTCCTTCTTCTGGTCATGGCCAAACAACCCCGCAGAGGTATGCTTCTGGGGCAGGTTGCACATTGAAAGGGCAGCTTCGCTTCTCATATACAGAGAGGAGAGCCCCTACAGAAAGATACTACACGCATTCAAGTACAACGGCTGCAAAGGTCTGGGGCGACACATGGGAGAGATGCTCGCAAAGAGACTTCTGGAGAGTGGCCTTTATAACGACATAGACGTAATTGTACCAGTGCCCCTGCACCCGTTAAAGAGGTGGAAAAGAGGCTACAACCAGGCAACCATAATTGCAGAAGCCTTGAGCAAGGCAATGGGTAGGCCGGTTGAGGAGAGGGTGCTTCGAAGAAAGAAATTTACATCTACACAGACAAAAAAGGATTCCATTGGCAGGTGGGACAACGTAGCAGAGGCGTTTTCCATTAAAAATGGTTCAAAATTCACAGGCAGACATGTACTTCTGGTAGACGATGTTCTTACAACCGGAGCGACTTTAGAGGCCTGCGGTCAACATATTTTAAAGCAGGAGGGGTGCCGGCTGAGCATTGTTACACTCGCGTATGTTGAATAATTTAGTAAGTTTGCACAAGTTTATGTTCGATTTTATAAAGATAGAGTTAATAGATATCATAGATATCACACTGGTAGGGTTGCTTATCTATCAGGCATATAAGCTTATAAGGGGCACGGCGGCCCTGAACATATTCACCGGAATCATTGTCTTTTATTTTATCTGGATAATAGTGAGGGCACTAAAAATGGAGCTTCTGAGCGCCATTCTTGGTCAGGTTATAGGTGTGGGCGTGCTGGCCCTTATAATTGTCTTCCAGCAGGAGATCAGACGGTTCCTGTTGAGACTGGGCACCCGCTACATGGACTCCGGGCAAAAGCTGAGGCTTGTGAACGCCTTCCTGGGCATCAAGAACAAAGGAGTCTCGCTCGTGTTGCTCGACGAAGTGACGCACGCCTGCCGGCGAATGTCGGAGAAAAAAACAGGAGCACTAATTGTCATAGCCAAAAGCTCTTCACTTGAGTTCATTATAGAGACAGGCGACAGGATTGACGCAATAATCAGCAGAAGGCTCATAGAGAACATATTCTTTAAAAATGCGCCGCTTCACGACGGGGCGATGGTTATAGCAAACGACAAAATTGTTGCAGCAAGATGCACCCTGCCAATATCTGAGAACCCGCATATACCGGCACATTTGGGAATGAGGCACAGGGCGGCAATGGGAATATCGGAGCTGAGCGATGCAAACGTTATTGTAGTATCTGAACAGAACGGTCAGATATCGTATGTGCAGAACGGCGAAATTAAGAAGATAAACAGTATAAACGAGCTCCGTCTGGCAATTGAGAACTCATACAAATAACCACAGGCTTAAATAATGACAAGCAGAGAGATTATGACAAGCAGAGAGAGACTGGAGCAGAAACTGGGGTTCGACCGCATAAGGTCGCTGGCAGAGGGCAGATGTTCAACATCACTGGCCAGAACCAGGGTACTGGAAGCAGAATTCCTTACATCACATTCAGAGATAGAGAAGAGGCTCGCACAAACAGACGAGATGCGTGTAATAACCATGTTCGAGTCGGCATTTCCCGATTCCGGTTTTGTAGACACATTGCCTTTCCTTAAACAACTTGAAGTAGCATCGGCATATCTCGATGTTCTCTCTATAAGCAGACTCAAGCAGTCGCTTGAAACCACCCGTGCCATTGTATCGTTCTTCAAAAACACAAAAGATGGTCTCTATCCGAATCTGAAGCTTCTCGTAGAACCTATTGTGCTTTTCCCGGAGATTACCCGCCGCATTGAGTCGCTTCTGGACAAGTTCGGTGAGATAAGGGACAGCGCCAGCCCGGAACTTGCAACTATCCGCAAATCGATACATGACAAGGAGGGGACAATCTCAAAGAGAATCAGCAACATCCTGAAGAAAGCACAGTCCGAGGGGCTGGCCGAAGAGGATGCAACAGTCTCCGTGAGGGACGGCAGGGTACTCATACCTGTCTCCGCAGCAAACAAAAGAAAGATATCGGGCTTCATATACGACGAGTCGGCATCGGGCAAGACCGCCTACATAGAGCCGATGGAGATTGTAGAACTCAACAACCAGGTGAGGGAGCTGCACTTTGCAGAACAGCGTGAGATACTTAAGATACTGGCTGCCTTTTCAGATTTTTTACGTCCGTATCTGCCTGAGCTTCTTGCAGCAGCAGACTTTTTGGGCGAAATAGACTTCATAAGGGCAAAGGCCCTGCTGGCAGTCTCTATGCAGGCAGGAAAGCCAATTTTGTCCAAAGATCAGGAGCTTGTTCTGGTAAAGGGCCGGCATCCGTTGCTGGAGGCGGCACTTAAAAGAGAGGGAAGGGAGATAGTGCCGCTATCGCTCAACCTAAGCAGGGACAAACACATACTGCTAATATCCGGACCAAACGCCGGCGGCAAGTCGGTCTGCCTCAAAACCGTCGGTCTGCTTCAATACATGTTGCAGTGCGGTTTTTTGATACCAGCCTCCGAAATTTCAGAATTGGGAATATTCCACTCGATATTCATAGACATTGGCGACGAGCAGTCAATTGAAAATGACCTGAGTACATACAGCTCGCACCTCAAAAACATGAGGGACATACTCTCCGGTGCAGACAGCCGTTCACTTGTGCTTATAGACGAATTCGGGGCAGGAACAGAACCGACAGCTGGTGGAGCAATTGCTGAGGCGATACTTAACGAGATTGAGACACGTGGCGCATTTGGGGTTATCACCACTCACTACAGCAACCTCAAGTTCTATGCGAGCAGCAGTAAGGGGGTGATAAACGGGGGGATGCAGTTTGATGTTGCCAACATAAAGCCACTTTTCAAGCTGGAGATTGGTACGCCGGGAAGCTCTTTTGCCTTTGAACTTGCCAGAAAGATGGGTTTGCCGGAGGTTGTGGTAAAGGCTGCCGAAGAGAGAGCAGGGTCGGACTTTGTAGATCTGGAGAAGCACCTTAAGAAGATTGCGAAGAACCGCAGGATGTGGGAGGAGAAGGTTGCAAGAATAAAGACTACCGACAGAACACTGGAAAATATAACTGACAAGTACCAGAAGGAGTTGTCGGACATTCAGACACTTAAAAAGAGCATAATTGCCGAGGCAAAGGAGGAGGCCAAGCGCATTCTCACCGATGCCAACAGAAAAATAGAGACTACAATAAAGGAGATTCGCGAGAGTCAGGCAGAGAAGGAGAAGACAAAGGAGCTGCGCAAGCAGCTGGATGTGTTTAACAAGGAGCTGGCCGACGCAAAGCAAAGTTCGGATGATGAGATGATTGCCCGCAAGATGGAGCAGCTTGTCCGCAGGAAGGAACGCCGCGAGGAGCGAAACCGTGAGCGGAATACAAATCAGCAAAATGCAGCTAATAGCCCGGCTTTAGCTAAGGAGTTTGTAAAGACAGTCGCCCAGGAGCCGCTTAAGGTTGGCGACAAGGTTCGTATAAAGGGGGGCGACCTTATTGGTGAAATTCTGAGGGTAGATTCGGGCGACGTGAACATTGCTATTGGCAGCATAATGAGCAAGATGGCCAAGGACAAGGTGGAGCGGATATCGGGCAAGGAGTATCAGAATGCTGCAAAAAGCCAACTGAGGACCACAAGTACATATCAGGATCTTGGCGTGACAGAAAGAAAACTCAACTTTAAACCAACAATAGACATTAGGGGTGAAAGGCTGGAAGAGGCCCTGGACAGCGTGAACCATTTTATTGATGATGCGTTGATGTTAGGTGTATCTGAGGTGAAGATTCTGCATGGCAAAGGGAACGGAGTCCTGCGGGAGGAGATAAGAAAATACCTTAAGACGGTAGGAGGAGTGGGCCAGATGAGGGACGAATACCTGGAGATGGGTGGCTCGGGAATTACGGTTGTCTCTTTATTGTAAAATATATAGCAAAATGCCATATCATAATGAACAAAATACCACATCATAATCATCGAAACGTCACATCATAAACAACGGAAAAAAATTACAATAATCGCTATATCCTAATAATAACAAATTGAATATGATTAAGAAAAACTTACTGATTGGGGCATTTATGCTCTCCATTGTACTGGTTCTGGCATCCTGCGCAAGCAGAGAAAGTGCTGTCACTCAGAAAACCAATGAGTTCCTTAACGCATATTTTGCAATAGACTATACGGCGGCGAGCAAGCTATGTACAAAAGAGCTTGGCGAAGAGCTGGTTAACTATCTCAAGAGTCTGGACAGCCTGGAGCCGGAAGTGAGGGAGATGCTTGAAAAGAACTCAAAGGAGGTAAAAACCGAAATAGTTTCTGTGGACCCGGGTAAGGGAAAGGACACTGCAAAGGTGGTCTACAAGGTGATTTTGCCCAACTTCCCTCAAGGCATTGAGAACACTATATCGTTGATTAAGATAGATAAAAACTGGTGTGTTTCCGAACTCGGAAGCTAACAACAAAATAGTTACAATTGAAACTTACAGACTCACATACCCACAGCGAATTTTCGCCCGATTCCAGAATGCGAATGGAACAGGCGGTCAGTCAGGCTATTGCAGCCGGTCTGGGCGGTGTTATAATTACCGATCACCTCGATATAAGGGCTCCAAAGGGCGACGACAGCTTTCTGTTCGACCCTCTTGAACAACAGAAAAAGGTAGAATTACTTAACTCCTTACACCCTATTGAGGTACTCAAAGGGATAGAGGTAGGAATGCAGCTGCATACAATGGCCGAGGTCAAATCATTTGTCGCAAGACACAAGTTCGACCAGATAATTGCGTCGGTGCACTTTGTAGACGGCATTGACCCGTACTATGGCGAATACTATGTAGGCAAGGATCAGGACACCGCCTACGGAAGATACCTAGAGACAATCTATCTGTGCATTCAAGAGTACACAGATTTCGACATTCTTGGCCACTACGACTATATAACCCGATACGCCCCGTTTACTGAGAGAATCATACACCACTCTAAGTTCGGAGACATACTCGACCAGATATTCAGGTTCCTTATACAAAATGGGAAAGCCCTGGAGATAAACACAAACACTTACAGAAAGAAAAACGGAACAATCCCCGTACTCGACACCGCCGTGTTAAAACGATACAAAGAGTTGGGTGGCGAAGCAATCTCCCTCGGATCCGATGCCCACGACCCCGAACGAATAGGCGAGAAGTTCGACCATTTCACAGAGGTAATCAGAAGCTGCGGCTTCCGCTACATAACTCATTACAAAAACAGAGAGGCGCAATTCACTAAAATTCACCTGCATCGTTAAAAGGGATAAGTCTGGATTATTTTCAGTCCAGGTGTAGATTTTTGGATGCTGCACCGAGTTTACCCACTTCATGTTCTCTCCGCTGAAAATCAAAGGCAGCCCCGATATTGTGCTTTTGCAGATCAGCTCGCGGGTCTGCACTCGATTTTCTTGCGCTCCGTTCACATAGTGGGTACCCAAACCCTCTCATGCAAGCATCCTTCAAATTCCACACCTGGATCTGCTTTTACCACACTTTTGCTCAATTATGACTTTAACATAATCGGCTCTAACTACTTTTCAATTGACCCTAAAAAATTTCAGGGCTGTTTGTTTTTATCCAGCTTTTTTGCTTTCTCCTTCTCTAGTTTGGCCTTCGCTTTTTCCTCCTTAATCCTCTTGGCATACAACCCGGAAAGCTTCTCATATTTAAGATATTGCTCGGGGGTGAAAATCTTCTTGAAGGCAGCATCAGTCTTATTCATCCACAACTCCTGCACGGCACGGTAGCTCTCCTGAGTCTGAACCCCGCCCTTCTTCATCCTCTCAAAATCGGAATAAACCCCGCCAATATTCACCTGCAATACAGAATCCACAAGAAATGTCTGCCCATCGTTAAGCCCAAGATCTTTCTGATACTTGTCGGCCTGCAACGCCGCAATCTCAACCGGAGTCTTCGGCTTCTCCTCCTGCTGATTCTGATACTGAGCAAAAGAAGATGTAGATGACAAAAATATTGTGGTGATTAGAAGGGATATTGAAGAGAAGAATTTTGTGGCAGTTTTCATTTGATTTGAAATTTTTCTACTGGTTTTGGACAAATTTAGTATTAATTCTATTAGTGGACAACACGCTGGATATCCCAAGGAGTAAGATTAAAAATAATAGTGTGATACAAAATATGTTTTCGGAATTTTTGTTCCCTCTGATCAAATTATGTTATCGGTTTACTAGAAACATACTAAGTAAGATTGACAGAATGTTATAGACTCTAGATAGACCATGATATAATTATTTTATTATTTAAATCATAAAATCTTGATGGCTAATAAATAATTCATAAATTCACAACAAATTTAATTTTGTAAATGAATAACTATTACTACCAATCTTCCATTGAGTCGTTCCTACAAAAAAACACAGATGAAATAATCGGAGCAATTACAATTGCTAATCAATTCGATTCAACTTTATTGCAAAATAAGTCCTGGGAGCAGCAAATTCCAATTCTCAAAGGAGCACTTGAAGGTCATTCTGGTTCCATTTTCTTTGAATTTTCTATACCAAGAATGGGGAAGAGGGTTGATTCTATTGTAATTATAAATGATGTAGTATTTGTTATAGAATTTAAAGTCGGTGAAACATCATTTTCTTCAGCAAATATTGAGCAGGTATGGGATTATGCGCTCGATCTAAAGAATTTTCATAAACCAAGCCATTCTGCATTGATTGTCCCTGTTTTAGTCGCTACAGAAGCAAGGCATTCATATGAAATAATTTCAACGACATCTCATAATGACAACCTTTTATTGCCAATTAAGACAAACAAATTTGGCTTAGCTACAATAATTAATAAAACACTCGATTTTTATTGTTTGTCAAATAAATACATACTCGGAGAATCGTATGCTAATGGGAGTTACTCTCCAACACCAACAATAATAGAAGCTGCAATCTCTTTATACAATAATCACAGCGTAGAAGAAATCACACGAAGTGATGCGGGAGCGATCAACTTAACAAAAACAACAAATGCTATTTCTGACATTATAGAATACGCCAAGTCGGAACGGAAGAAGGTAATATGCTTTGTAACAGGAGTGCCGGGTGCTGGAAAAACACTTGTCGGGCTAAAAGTAGCAACTTCTCATCTCGATAATGATAAGGGTCATGCTAGCGTATATCTTTCTGGGAATGCTCCTTTGGTTGCCATTTTACAAGAAGCCCTATCAAGGGATAAAGTAAGGCGCGAAGCAGATTTGGGAAATAAGGTTTCTAAACAATCAGCAAGACAAGCGGTTAAGTCTTTTATACAAATTATTCACCATTATCGGGATGCATACTTAGTTAATAAGGAAGCACCATATGACCATGTGGCAATTTTTGATGAAGCTCAGAGAGCATGGAATAAAGAGCAAACCGTAAAGTTCATGAGGATGAAAAAGGGTCAGCCCAACTTTGATCATTCTGAACCTGAATTTCTAATTTCATGCTTGGATAGACATAAAGATTGGGCTGTGGTTATTTGTTTAGTAGGGGGAGGGCAGGAAATAAATACGGGAGAGGCTGGTATTTCAGAGTGGCTGACAGCTATTGAACACCTTTTTGAACAATGGGAAGTTTATATTTCACCGAATTTGACAGACTCAGAATATAGTGCTGTTGAGGCAATTAAAACTCTTGAAATAAAAAACAAAGTCAACTATAATGATGACCTTCATCTCGCTGTCTCTATGCGATCCTTCAGAGCAGAGAATCTATCTCTTTTTGTAAAACGCTTACTTGATTTAGATTTGGAGAAAGCTCATGAAGTGTTGATGCAAATTTCTGATAACTATCCGATAGTACTTACTCGAGATTTGTCAAAAGCGAAAGTGTGGTTAAAAGAGAAGGCTAGAGGAAGTGAGCGATATGGTATTGTTGTATCTTCCCAAGCAGAACGACTAAAGCCACTTGCAATAAATGTTAAGTCTCCAATGGATCCTGTACATTGGTTCCTTGAAGATCGTGATGATGTTCGTTCTTCATATTTTCTTGAAGATGTTGCCACAGAATTTCATGTACAGGGACTTGAACTCGATTGGGCCTGTGTTACGTGGGATGGTGATTTACGATACTCTGAAAATGGTTGGAAGACATTCTCATTCAAAGGCAACAAATGGCAAAATATAAATAGCGTCGAACGAAAAAAATATCTCATAAATGCCTACCGCGTACTACTTACACGAGCAAGACAAGGAATGGTTATTGTAATTCCAGAAGGAAATCCGGAAGACCACACAAGAAAACCAGAGTTTTATAATACAACATTTGAATATTTGAAGAAAGTTGGAATGCCGATAATATAGCAGATAAGTATTTCATTATTCAAAATCGGCAAAATATTTTTTAATATTCTATATTTACAAAGGAGGCAATCAGCTATTAAATAGTTTGTTGCTATCTTTACACAGTGGTTGCCTATTATAAAATGACTTACACATGTTGTAAGTCAAAAATGTTTAATTATCTTTGTTGTGAATATTACGTTTAGAACTAATAAGCTCGAGCGAATAGCAAATAACCCCGCAAAATGTCATAAAGAGCTGGGAACAACTTGTGCTAAACGTTTTCAAATACGGTTAGAGGCATTGCGATTAGCTGTTACGTTAGAGGATGTCAGAAATTTACCGGGACACTTTCATGAACTTACTGAAAATAGAAAAGGACAATGGGCATGCGATCTTGAGCAGCCGTATCGCCTTATATTTGAGCCTCATGAAGATCCTGTCCCCGAAGATGCAAATGGAATTTGCATCTGGTGTGAGATCAAAGGAATAGAAATAATAGAAATAACAGATTATCATAAATAACAAACAGAACCATGGCAACAAAATCAAATCAATACCTTCCTCAGATTCAATTTCATCCGGGTGAGACTCTGGCTGAGAAGCTGGAAGAATTGGGTATGGGGCCAAAGGAGTTTTCTGTCAGGACAAACAAGCCGGAGAAAACCATCATTGCGGTATTGTCTGCGAAAAGCTCTATCACGCCGGAAATGGCGGTTAAATTTGAGCATGTTCTTAAAATTCCTGCTCATTTTTGGCTGAAACAGCAGAGTGAGTTCGATGAATATCTTGCCAGACTAGAAAATAACAGGTTAGTAGGAAACTCTATTGTCTGGGCTAAATTATTTCCCATTAAGGAGATGGTTAAGCTTGGCTGGATTTCAGAAAAGCAGGATTGGGAGGAAAAGACTAAGGAGTTGTTGTCATTTTTTTGTATAAGTAATCATAAGGCATGGGAGGACTACTATCTGAATCAGGAGTTAAAAACAGCTTTCAGAATTTCTTTAAAAAATACCCAACAGCCTCATTCGATTTCTGCATGGTTGCGTCATGGTGAAGTAGCTGCTGCCAAAATGGAGAGCAATTGTTATTCGGAAGCAGGATTGAGAGCCATACTTCCGGAACTTAAACTGTTAATGGCAAAACATCCGGATGATTTTTTTGTAAAGCTGCAAGCTGTATGTCTGAAAGTAGGGGTTAAAATCATATTTACGCCATGCCTGCCACATGCTCCAGTAAGTGGCGCAACCCGATGGATTAATAATAATCCGGTAATCCAGATATCGGGTAGATACAAAAGGAACGACAGCTTTTGGTTCACATTTTTCCATGAGATAGGTCACATTTTACTGCATGGAAAGAAGGATGTATTTCTGGAAAATGTAGAGAATTGTGAAGTGAGTCCCGACAAAGAGCAGGAAGCCGATAATTTTGCTGTAAAATGGACATTCTCGATCTCGGAAGAGAAGCAGTTACTGGCAAAAGGGATACTGACAGAGCCTGATATTCTGGAATATGCAAATCAAATAAATACCCATCCCGCAATGATAGTCGGAAGACTACAGCATAAAAAACTCATCAAATACAACGTCGGGAAAAGGTTTCTGGTACCAGTAGATTTGTCAGGGAAAACATAGTACCAACATTATTGTGTTTGGATTTGATAACATCCATTGAATAATCGTAAACAAAAAACATTTGGAATATAAATCAGATAATATCTTTCCTGTTTCGTATTAAATTTATATCTTTATGCGGTGTAACAGTTTGAGGAAGAAAGTGTTTATGACGAATGATTACGAATACATTTATGGAGAAAGAGCTGTAGCGTTCTTAGATGTTTTAGGGTTTCAATCTAAACTTTTGGAATTTGAGCGTGAAGCTGTAAATTTTAAGGACTCCCACATTGACGAACAATCTGAAGATAATGGGAACTCGTTTTATTATTCTCGTATGGCAAATGACTTTATTGAGACTTTTAATTCTGCTATCTCAAAGTTAAACCCAGATAAATTTAGTTACTACCTTTTTAGTGACAATATTTGTATTACCGCGAACAATATTAATTCAAGTAAAGAAAAATCACTTTTAGAATTATTGCTTGTAATCTCTGAACTTTATTTTGAATTTGTTCAGAAGGGCTATTTTCTAAGGGGAGGGATTGATTATGGATTATTTATTGATAAGTCATCAATAGCCCTAGGTACACCTTTAGCCGAAGCGTATAAGATTGAAACTAGTCAGTCTGTTTTTCCAAGAATTGTACTTTCAAATAACTTTGTAAAACAATTTAAGGTTTACTCTATTGATAATGATGGCCCTTACTATTCGATATTAATAGATTCGCTAATAAAAAAAAGTTGCGAAGTGAAGTATCTCAATGTTTTCAATCATATTTTCAAAGTAGAAAATAAAGAAGAATTCTTTGAAAGCTACTATACGAACATTAAAGAAAACTTACTAAAGAATGCTGAAAGCGAGAGAATTTATTCAAAATACCAATGGTTAGCCAAGGAATTCAATGCCTTCATAGATACATATACAGAAACCCTGGCTTTCTTAGATGAGAATTTTGAGGCGACAGACGAGTTCATTACAAGTATTCAACAATTAAAGATTTCATATGGAAACTAACTTGGTTTATATGCCCACATTCAGGGTAAGACAACAGGAGAATATTGTTTTACGATCATTTGATTTCCAGGATAGAATCTATCCACTTTTAGAAATAATTAAGGAACATGATCGATCACGTAAATCAGATGTCCAAAGATCATTTAAGGATATTCATTTAGATTTAATTACAAACATCAAAGCTAAACGTGTTTTTGTTGACCTACCTGTTTATCTTAAAGAATCTGGTTCAATGAAAGACGAAGTTGTGTCCTTTTCATTAGGTGTCATTAATAATATCGAAAAGCGTTGTCAATACATTAATTATCTAAGTTCTCAAAAACATAAGATAATTCCAGTTATTTCATCATACTTGCTTAAGACGGGGGAGGAAAATACAATTCAGAAACAGGAAGGTTTAATTAGACCAAAGTTCAACTCGATAGCATTTAGATTATACCCCCAAACTTTCAGTGTTGATTTTCCTGTTGTTCAAGGGTTAGTAAGAGAAGATGATTTTATAATAATTGATCTTGACCAAATAATACCATATTATAAAAGCCCTCCATTACGTCCAATTGTTGCTGTGTTAAAAGGCTTCACTAGTTGTTGCAAAATCCTATTGAGAAGTGCAATAAATACAGAAATTCAAAATGTTAATTTAGAGCATGCTCAGGTTGTTTTTGAAGCAGATAATAGCCAAATAGACAACGAAATTATTGAAGGATTTGGTGTAAATGTGACGGGTGATTATGTGGGGATTAAAAAAGACGATTTGACAGCGGGAGGAACTATAAGCCCTGGTTTTATTTATTACGACGCTGTTGAAAACCAATATTATGGATTTAAAGCTAGTATTAAAAAGGATCTATCTGAATTTAAAAACACGATAGTTCCAGATGTTCTCTCATCTCCGGCCACTCAAAGGATGTTAAACTCATCTCCTGTTTATTTGTCAGAGAACAATCAGGGATATATAACTCTATTAAACATTAATAATGGTTTAGAAAGTGGTAAGAGCCAGGCAAAATTTAAGAAAATTGCTATGGATCACTACCTATATTGTATGCGTGAAAAAATAAGAGTTGACCAATTATCACATCAGCTATAAATCAACTCCGGTCGGATGTTTGTGTTAAAAAAAAATTGAACATCTATAGGAAATATTCTACCCCAATTTGACTGAACAAAAGTCCACCTTGCACTATATCTTTTTTTGAGAGCAGCTTTTAAATTTGCGTTTATCTCTTCTTTTGATGATCTTTCCACTATTAATTCTATGTCTGTTTGATTAAAATGGAAGTATAGCTCCTTTTTATTAAAAAGGCATAATTGTTCTCTTGAGCATAAATTTGGACTGAATTTTGCCTCCCGATAAACAATTTTCTTTTTCCCTTCAAAGCACCAGATTCCATAGTGTGCAGGTAATATGCCTTTTACCGCATCAAGGTGTATAGGATCCGTAACAACTGTGTTAAATTCAAACACATCGCCATAAGCACTAGCTTGTTTACCTAATCGGTTCAAATTATCAATTTTAGACTTAACCTCAAATGATTGAGTAAAACCGTTTATTACAAGAAAATCTGCTCGACTATTTTTTGCTCTGACTTCAAAAGCGGCGACATAATTTTTCTTTATAAACTCCTTAGCAAGTTTATATTTTATAACCTGCTCCCCCTCATAATTATTGATAAGGGTTTTGTTAATTGTTTTAATCAACTCGTATTTAGTCAAATGGTTGTAATCATCAGACTTATAAAAAGCTTTAAGCGTCTCCCTAAGTTTATAAGGATAATCTAATGTATTGTATGATTTTGCTAAAGCTGAATAATCCATTATTGATTTGCTATCTTTCTTATTACAAAGATAAAAAATCAAATTGATTTTTTTGGCTTCAGAAACATCCCCTCGGATAAACAACACACTCCCCGATTTCAAAATCAACAAGAATTACAATTGCAAATAATTCAACTCAAACCCATACTTATAATCAATAATCTTATTCCCTTCAGAATTTTCTATCCAGGCCTTTTCTTTATGACTGGCATCTACTATTTCCTGTGTTGTTGTCTTGCTGAATCGTTGGGAAATTTCCTCAAGAACGAGTAACTCTTTTTGGGAAAACAGATCTGATTTGAAAGGTCGATTTGGATTTGGTTTAAACAACTCACCCATATTACCACTGGTGAATGTTTCGTATTCTATGATAATATCCTCTTTACTGACCAGATATTCAAATAAACCCTGATAATTTTTAGGAACGGGTCCTTTTGGTATTGCCCTGTATTGAACTCCGCTTATAGACATTCCGCTTTGGGCGTACATAGAGAAGTCGGCATAAAATAATAACTTATTTAGTTTTGTTTTCCATTGCTCCTGCTTTGCAGTGAAAAATACTACCATCTCAGTAAATTTTTCAAAATCAGGCCTTTTGAACCCAGTTATTGAACATGGAGCCTTTAGCCCTATCAGATAATTTTCGATTTGAGTTTTACCTTTACTTTGCTTTTGCTCATGTATAAGACTATCAATAGAATGCAATATTTTATCCAATGCCTTTCCCTGATAAGCATCACTTAGTTCGATAAGTTTTCTGAACTCCTTTGGGTCGGCAGCCAACTGAATTAGTTTTGCATTGGACTGATTAGGAACCTCACCGGATTCATAATTTCTATAACTGTTTACACCAAAACCAAGTATTTCGGACATTTTTGATGCTGGCAAATCATACGTTTCCCTTATCTGCTTAATCTCCTCAGGAAAAGGCAGCTTGTGCTCTGCTCTATACTGATTATACAACTGATTGAGATTAATTTCGTCCAGTTCTGTTGTTGTGAAGAACTCTCCACTTTCTTCACATTTATAATGATGATAAACAACTTCGAATTCCTCTTTGCGGAACGACAAGGTCCTGTTCTCTCTAATCAGAACCATTTCTTTGCCGGTAATTGGACTTTTCATTTCTTATAAGTTTGATGTAAAGGTATAAATTAAATTTTAAAAACAATTATAAAGTGTGTAAAAATAAAGAAATACTATATAAAATACATTATAAAGTTAAGGGCAATTAATATTTCTCTAGCCAACTCTGACACTTGTCCGGTACTTGTCCGGTACTTGTCCGGTCATCAATAGAATCCTTTTGTATAGTAGTCCTCCAAATAGTCACCTTAAACCCTTCTTTCAAATCAATTTGGCTTCCTACAGTTTGATCCATTTTGCTTTTTTTAAAAATCCAAGTATCAACCTGTCCTTTAGAGTGTTAAAGTAATTGTGAGCCAATTTAGGGTTACCAATGGCTGTATATAGGTTTCAAAGTTGTTTGCGTTGTTTACCAGATTTAGTTTATTGAGTATCTCTTTTCGGCTTTTTTGCTGCCGCTGCGTTTTCCAAAACCCAAATAAACTTGTTAACTATACCTCCAGCTATACCTCCAGCTATGGCACTAATTTGATTACCTGCGATCAATTTAAAAACATCTAAGATTTGAATATCAGAATATTGTGGCAATTCAACTTGATTACTTTCTTGGCTGGTAACTATACCTCCTGTTCTTGTAATGCCTGCCTTTTCGATTATTTCATTCAATAATAATGGCTTTATTTGAATAAAAGCCGGATGTATTGGAAGCGTTACCTGAAACCATGTTAAATCATTGTCTTGGAAACTTATATCAGCATTACATATGTTTATGGTTACTAACAGAATTCGTCCAATAAAAAAGAAGAGAGACTAATTGTGCAGTACAAAAAAACAACCCGCCTATTTGAGCATTGTTAAGAGGCTTGGCGGGTTCTATTGGTGCAAATTTCAACTGCCAGTTGTTTTAACATTGTGCACATTATCTGCTGGTTACGGAACAATTTTGTCTTGAATGCAGTAACCGTTCATTGAGCCCCGCCTTTTTATATGTATTTGTGATCCTTAATTTTGCGTTTAAAATAAAAGGATATGACATCAGTAAAAGCAGCTCAACGTTATGAGATATCTTATAGTAGATATGTTT